>JAESGF010000079.1_pt1 | contig 93844 bp, 82 predicted proteins | sample 9269621 | NCBI WGS metagenome assembly JAESGF01 (sample SAMN14515066, study PRJNA621663) | algae metagenome | isolation source: Tolypothrix carrinoi HA7290-LM1 and co-occurring heterotrophs from dry rock... | place: USA: Makauwahi cave, Kauai, Hawaii | collected 2011-01-06
AAGACAAATTGAAAGCCGTTCCTAACTGGCAAAAACGGCTTAGAGAATACGTTGAACGGTTGATAGCTGGACAAACGGGAAATGATGGGTAGGTTTGTCCAGATATTAGCGAACAGCAACTAACCCCCGCAAACATTCACATTTTCACCGCCAACAGGTGCAAAAAAAGTCAAATCGCTCTCCATCAGCCCATTTTAAACACTTAAAAGACTTACACAAAAACTCTCTTAAACTCTTATTCCTCTGCGTCCCCTGCGTCCTCTGCGGTTCGTTTTCTCCTCTAAAAGCGTAACTCCTATTTGTCAAAGATAGCAGCATCCGCATCTAAAATCGGTAAAGAAGCAATCAAGAATAATTATGCGCTTACTACACACAATGTTACGCGTCGGCAACCTCGAAGAATCCTTGAAATTTTATTGCGATGTCCTGGGAATGAAATTATTGCGACGAAAAGATTATCCAGGTGGAGAATTTACCCTCGCTTTTGTCGGTTACGGTGACGAATCAGACAATACAGTGCTAGAACTAACCTACAACTGGGGTGTTGAAAAATATGACCTAGGTAATGCTTACGGTCACATTGCCTTAGGAGTCGATGATATTTACTCTACCTGTGACGAAATCAAAAAGACTGGCGCGAAAGTAGTCCGGGAACCAGGACCGATGAAACACGGTTCAACGGTAATTGCTTTTGTAGAAGATCCAGATGGGTACAAAGTAGAACTTATTCAACTAGGTACACAGGGTTCAAATGCCAAACAGGAGTCACAAGAAAAACTTGTAACTCAGTAATTATGTTGTTACATAGGTGAGATTTCGCGTGAAGGAATGTCTGCGGCAAAGAATTTATTCTCAAAAGTTGTCTTCCGAGAACTTAGTCGGTTGCAAAACTATCAGCAACCGACGAAAGTTTTATTGGATTGTAGCGCTAAGTATTATCACTAGCAGTGTCCAGACATGCTTGCCATTAAAAGCACAGATGAATCTTGAAGGGGAGACAAGGGAGGCAAGGGGGACAAGGGGGACAAGGGAGACAGGGGAGACAGGGGGACAGGGGGACAAGGAGACAGGGGAGACAGGGGGACAGGGGGACAAGGAGACAAGGGAGACAAGGGAGACAGGGGGACAGGGAGAAAAATTTGCTCAATCTGTAATTTATAATTCCCAATCTGCTGTCAATCAAGAAGTAGCAAATGAGTCTGCTAATTTGGATACGGATTCGGAGTTTTTAACTCAAGAAACTTCGGTTTCTCAATTGTCTGATGTGCAACCAACAGATTGGGCTTATCAGGCATTACGATCGCTTATGGAACGCTATAATGTTATATCTGGCTTTCCTGATAACACCTTTAAAGGCAATCGTCCTCTCAGCCGTTATGAATTTGCCGCAGGTTTAGCGGCTACTTTAGATAAAGTTGAAGGTTTGATTGCTACAGCCATCGGCGATCAATACGTTCAAGAAGATATTATCACCTTAAGGCGGTTGCAAAAAGAATATCGCTCTGCTTTGGATGATTTACAAAAACGGGTTAGTACAACAAGCACAAGCGCAAATTATCTCGAAGCACATCAATTTTCTACCACAACAAAGCTGCAAGGTCAATTAATTTTTGCCCCCACCAGCGGTAGTAATGCCAGCACTACCATAGTCGCCCGTTCACGCTTAAATCTCAATACCAGCTTTAACGAAAAAGATTTACTCGTCACTCAGTTAGAATCTGGGAATAATGGCGGTGATGCGATTAATTTAGCACAGAATGAAAATTCTAATAATCTAGCAAACAGCGGCTTTATCGGCAATTATGGAGGACTCGATTACACTAACGTAGAGGAATTGCATCTGAGGCGGTTATACTACTCGTTTCGTCCCTCGCCAGATTTATCTGTCACCGTTGGGGCAAAAATGCTGCCACGGGATTTTATTGATCGTAACAGATATGCGAACAACGAAGCGGTTGATTTTAGTTCCACCTTTTTTATTAATAATCCTCTGATTGTTCAAAATGAAATTGATCGAGAGGGTGGTGCAGGTGCAGCGATCGCATGGCAACCTAAAAATAGCAAATTCACCGTGCGATCGCTTTACATCGCTGCCAACGCTAATGAATTCAATTCAACCACAGACGGCGGTTTGTTTAGCGATCGCCATCAAGCCAGTGTAGAAGTGGAATATTCGCCAAGTTCGCGCTTTGCATTTCGGCTACAATATACTAATGCGGAAATTAATAATACTGATATTAATGCCTTTGGTGTCAATGCCGAATATACTTTAAATCGCAACACCGGAATTTTTACTCGTTTGGGAGTCGGTAACTATCAAGGATTTAACACTGCCATCAACCAAAATATAGATTTACATCCTTTGAGTTGGGCGATCGGTGTCGGTTTGCGTAACTTTGTTCTTCCCGGAACCGTTGCTGGTGTAGCAATTGGTCAACCTTTCGTAGCTGAGGATTTTGGTAACGCTACCCAAACCAACTTCGAGGCATTCTACAATCTACAGTTAAGCGACAATATCAGTATAACCCCTATACTATCCCTAGTAAGCAACCCTAATAACGATAGCTCCAACGGCACCATCTGGCAAAGTACACTCAGAACGGTGTTTTCGTTTTAGATTAGGAAATGGGGAATGGGGCAATGGGCAATGGGCATGGGGCATGGAAAGAATCGTATTACAACGCGTATCACTTACAGTTGCTTCTTTAATTCCCATTGCCCATTGCCCAATGACGGCAGATGCTCCACTTGGGGAGACCCCAAGACCGCACTGCCTCCCCAATGCCCAATTACCAATTTAAAATCTAAAATCCAAAATTCTTAAAGATGCAGCCTACAGATCCAAATAAATTTACAGATAAAGCCTGGGAAGCGATCGTTAAATCTCAGGATGTAGTTCGTGCTTATCAACAACAGCAATTAGATGTTGAACATTTAATTATCGCTTTATTAGAAGAACCCACTGGATTAGCAACACGCATCCTAGCGCGGTGTGAGGTTGATCCGTTTCGTTTGCAGCAGCAAGTCGAAGCATTTACCCAACGTCAGCCGAAAGTTGGCAAAAATGAGCAGCTTTACCTCGGTCGCAATTTAGATATTATGTTAGACCGAGCCGAAGAAGCCAGAGTCAGGATGAAGGATTCCTTCATTTCTGTCGAACACATGCTTCTGGGTTTTGTTGAGGACGATCGCATCGGACGCAAGATGTTCAAAGCTTTTAATTTGGACACCTCCAAGTTAGAGGCTACCATCAAAACCGTTCGCGGTAGCCAAAAAGTAACCGATCAAGCTCCAGAATCTCGTTACGAAGCTTTACAAAAGTTCGGCAGAGACTTGACAGAACAAGCAAAAGCTGGTAGGCTCGACCCGGTAATCGGGCGGGATGATGAAATTCGCCGCGTAATTCAAGTATTATCGCGCCGCAGCAAGAATAACCCGGTATTAATTGGTGAACCTGGAGTAGGGAAAACAGCGATCGCTGAAGCATTAGCACAGCGCATGGTTAATGGTGACGTTCCCGAATCTTTGAAAAACCGCCAGCTAATTTCCCTAGATATGGGTAGTTTGATTGCTGGCGCAAAATACCGAGGTGAATTTGAAGACCGTTTAAAAGCAGTATTACGTGAAGTTACTGAATCAAACGGTCAAATTGTTTTATTTATTGACGAGTTGCATACCGTTGTTGGTACTGGTTCTAACCAACAAGGAGCGATGGATGCGGGGAATTTGCTTAAACCGATGTTAGCGCGGGGAGAATTGCGTTGTATTGGCGCAACTACCTTAGATGAGTACCGTAAATATATCGAAAAAGACGCCGCATTAGAAAGACGCTTTCAGCAAGTATTTGTCGATCAGCCCAGCGTGGAAAATACGATTTCGATTTTGCGCGGTTTGAAAGAACGTTACGAAGTGCATCATAATGTAAAGATTTCTGACTCGGCGTTAGTCGCAGCGGCTACATTGTCATCAAGATATATAAGCGATCGCTTTTTGCCAGATAAAGCGATCGACTTAGTAGATGAAGCCGCCGCGCAGCTGAAAATGGAAATTACCTCCAAACCGGCGGAATTGGAAATTGTTGACCGCCGCTTAATGCAGCTAGAAATGGAAAAGCTGTCATTGGCAGGAGAAGAGAAAGGTACGGCACAAACAAGAGAGCGTTTGCAGCGAATAGAGCAAGAAATCGCCAATTTGACCGAAAAGCAACAGGAATTTAATGAGCAATGGCAAGGCGAAAAGCAGTTATTAGAAGCTATCAGCGCTTTAAAGAAACAAGAAGAAGCGCTGCGGGTACAAATTGAGCAAGCCGAACGCGCTTACGATCTCAACAAAGCTGCGAAGTTAAAATATGACGATTTGGAGCGAGTACAGCGCGACTTGGAAGTAAAAGAAGCGCAACTTCTGGAAACTCAAAACCAAGGTACTACCTTACTGCGCGAACAAGTTACCGAAGCTGATATTGCCGAAATCGTCGCCAAATGGACGGGAATTCCTGTAAATCGCTTGTTGGAATCGGAACGGCAAAAATTACTGCAATTAGAAAGCCATTTGCACGAACGAGTCATTGGGCAAGAGGAAGCGGTAGCAGCGGTATCAGCCGCAATTCGTCGCGCTCGTGCGGGGATGAAAGACCCAGGACGCCCGATTGGTTCATTTTTGTTTATGGGACCGACTGGTGTGGGTAAAACCGAGCTAGCGCGGGCATTAGCGCAGTTTCTCTTCGATTCTGGTGACGCATTGGTGCGGTTGGATATGTCCGAGTATATGGAGAAACATTCAGTTTCCCGGTTAGTCGGAGCGCCTCCCGGATACGTAGGCTATGAGGAAGGCGGTCAACTTTCGGAAGCAATTCGCCGCCGTCCATACTCGGTGGTGCTTTTGGATGAAGTGGAAAAGGCACATCCAGACGTATTTAACATTTTGTTGCAGGTTTTAGATGACGGTAGAATTACTGATTCGCAGGGTAGATTAGTTGATTTCCGCAACACCGTAATTGTCATGACGAGTAACATCGGTAGCGAATACATTCTTGATGTATCTGGTGATGATTCCAAATATAACTTGATGCAAAAGCGGGTAACAGAAGCTTTGCGATCGCACTTTCGCCCAGAGTTTCTCAACCGCGTCGATGATATAATTATTTTCCACACCCTCAGTCGGACAGAAATGCGGCATATCGTCCGCATTCAACTCAAACGGGTGGAAAATCTTCTCGCAGATCAAAAAATATCATTGGAGATATCGCAGGCAGCGTGCGATCGCTTAGTAGAAATCGGTTACGATCCAGTTTACGGCGCACGTCCGATCAAACGGGCAATACAGCGAGAAGTAGAAAATGCGATCGCTACCAAGTTGTTAGAGAACACCTTTATCTCTGGCGACACCATTTTAATCGACAAGGGGGATAACGGACTCACCTTTAGTAAAAAAGTGACAGTTAAAATTTCACTGCCACAAACCACCGTCAACTCGCTCAAGTCATTGCCTGAGGCTTGAAACTATATACACAGATAGTCCTGGCAATTTTTCGTTACTAGGCTGTAGCCTAGTAACGCTTTTTTAGATGCTCTGCATCCTGAGGATGAATTTCTCAGCTACTGAGTGGCATACTAAAATTATCAGTTCCATTAAGGTTAATCCCTAATTAATTATCATGTCCGTTGATTTTACTGTAGCCATACCTACTTACAACGGAGAAAACCGTTTACCCAGAGTACTCGAACGGTTGCAAGAGTGCTTTATATACACTACGCGATCGCACAATAAAGTAGAAGACCTCTGCTGGGAAATTATTATTGTTGATAATAACAGTACAGATGGTACAGCAAAACTAATTCAGGAATACCAAGCCAACTGGCATCATCATGTACCCTTACGCTACTATTTTGAACCAGAGCAAGGGCTAGCTTTTGCAAGACAACGTGCCGTAAAAGAAGCAAAAGGTGAATTTGTTGGTTTTTTAGATGATGATAACCTCCCCAAACCCAACTGGGTAAGCGAAGCATACAAGTTTGGGAAACAGCATCCCGGATCTGGTGCATACGCAAGTCAAATTCATGGTTTATTTGAAGTCGAACCATCAGAACACCTCAAACAAATAATTTTTTACCTAGCTATTACTGAGAGGGGGTATGAACCCCTTTTATATGAACCTCGAAAAAAGGGATTTCCTCCTGGTGCTGGCTTAGTCGTGCGTCGCCAAGTATGGAATAATTATGTTCCCAACCGTCTTTTTTTAGTAGGTAGAGTTGGCTCATCAATGTTAGCTGGTGAAGATGCAGAAGCTCTGCTGTATATTCATCGTGCAGGCTGGGAAATTTGGTATAACCCAGCGATGGAAATAGAGCATATTATCCCATCTTGGAGACTAGAAAGAAGTTACTTAATTTCCCTGATGCGGGGTATTGGTCTAAGCCGTTATCATTTGCGGATGCTACTACTTGAAAGCTGGCAAAGACCATTCGCTTTTTTTATCTACCTACCGAATGACCTACGTAAATTTACATTATATTTTCTCCGTCATCATACCGTAATTGATAGTGATGTTGTTGCTGCTTGTGAGATGGAGCGGCTGCTAACTACTTTCATGAGTCCTTTTTATTTAGGTAAAATCCAAATTAAAAGATTTTTGCGAATTTGATATAAATTACTTAATTTCCCGGATGCTTATTATTGATTTTAGCCATTACTCTTTGTAAAGAATACTTGTAAATCGACAAGTAAATTACAAAACTTTGCTTATATCATGCCTAAAATATCTGTCATTATTCCGGTTTATAATGGCGAAAAAACCATTGAAGCAACAATTAATTCTGTTTTACAGCAAACGTTTGATGATTTTGAATTAATCATAATCAATGCTAGTTCAACAGATTCGACATTGGAAATTATTTCTCAAATTCAAGATGAGCGTATAAAAGTATTTACATATAATCGCGCTAATGTAGCTGTCAATCGTAATCGCGGTTTTAATCAGTCGAAGTGCGAATTTGTTACGTTTTTAGATGCAGATGACCTCTGGACAGCAGATAAGCTAGAAGCACAGTATAAAATACTGCAAGAAAATCCCCAAGCTGGCGTTGTTTACAGCTTAACTGATGCGATTGATGAAAATAGTAAATTTCTATGCCGATGGAGTTACGCCACTTGGACAGGTGATGTTTACACGAAGCTATTACTGGCTAACTTTATAGGTAGCGGTTCCAATGTGATGGTTCGTAGCAAAGCTTTAAAGGAAGTTGGCGATTTTGATGAGTCATTGACTAATGCACAGGATCTCGATATGTGGTTACGGTTAGCTAAAAAATATGAGTTTATTTCTATAAAAAAAGTACAAATCTTCTATCGCATCTCTGCCAATTCGATGTCTTCTAATATTTTAGGTATGGAGAAATCATACTTACAAATAATTGAAAAAGCTTGCTATGACGAGAGAGCAGCATCTTATCAGTACCTGAAGCAATATAGCATTGCTAATCTCTACAAATATCTTGGTTACAAAGCATTAGAAGCATCTCCGGGTCAGCAAAAACCTTTACAAGTAGCCCAATTGATTTGGAAATCCATTAGATACGATCCCCCTATCTTGCTAAAGCCAGTTATATATAAAGCTTTATTAAAACTTGCAGTAATAACTCTATTGCCTACTAATATGGCAAGACTATTATTTACTAACTTTCCCAAAATATTTAATACTATTACTTTATTAGGATACGCCAAAATTTATTAAATATATAATTTAAGTAAAAAATAAGTGAGACTAATCTTATATGCCTTTAATATCTGTAGTTATTCCTGTTTATAATGGTGAAAAAACCATTAATTCAACAATTGAATCTGTCTTAAAACAAACATTTGTTGATTTGGAAATATTAGTCATTGATGATGGATCAACAGATTCAACGGTAGAGATTGTTAAAAGTATTTTGGATTCACGTTTACACATATATTCTTATCCGAATGCCGGTATATCTGCAAATCGCAATCGCGGATTAGCCAAAGCTACAGGCGAATACCTGTCCTTTATTGATGCCGATGATCTTTGGGTATCTGATAAGCTAGAAGCACAATTAAACGCACTATTAAAACATCCCCAAGCTGCTTTAGCTTATAGCTGGACTGATTATATTGATATGAATGGTAATTTTTTAAAATCAGGTAGACGCATTACAGAAACTGGTAATGTTTACAGCAAGCTTTTAATGTATAATTTTTTAGAAAATGGTTCAAATCCTTTAATCCGCTCTGAGGCTTTCAATACCGTTGGTGGTTTTGATGAATCACTTCCCGTTGCTGAAGATTGGGATATGTGGTTGCGTATTTCAGCTTATTACGAATTCGTATTAGTGCCAGAAGTAAAAATATTTTATAGAGTACAAGCTAATTCTTTATCTACTAATCTTGTACAGATGGAAATAGACAGTTTGCAAGTTATCGAACGTGCTTTTACTCATCCAAAGGCTAAATCTCTACAGCATTTAAAAAAAAATAGTCTAGCTTTGCTTTATAAATACTTAACTTTTAAAGCTATTGAAAATCACGACGAAAAACAGCACTCGCTGAAAGCTGCCCAGTTTTTTTGGAATTGTATTAGATATGATCCCTCAGTGCTACGCCAGCGGCGTATCATGTTAATAGCAATCTTGAAAATAGTCTTTCCTCAGCTTTACTACGGTATCAATCAGCTATTGCATGGTAAACGGTAGACTAAATATTATTCGCTTAAATCAGATTTTTACTTTTTTGTTATCATTACATCGCCCATATTTGTAAATTAGCGTAGGTTATGGGACAAGCCGTAACCCACCTGAGAGTGTAGGTAATTTTACTAGGTGGGGAAATCCGAATCGCTGCTTGGGGGCAAACAATCCTTTAAAAGCGAGCGATCGCCTAACTTTAAGCATTAAAATTCTGATTGATAAGATTTCCCCATAGCGCCTTACTTAACAAATGAGGGTTAAGGGTGAATCTCGCTTCAGTTATCATTCAAATACTTGTACCGAACATTAGGAATCATGCTTGAACAAGGCACTATCAGTATCCATACTGAGAATATTTTCCCGATTATCAAAAAGTCTCTCTACTCCGACCACCAAATATTCTTGCGGGAACTGGTCTCCAACGCTGTAGATGCCATCCAAAAACTGAACATGGTATCTCGCGCTGGGGAATATTCAGGTGACATCGGTGAACCAGAAATTCAAATTGCTATTGACAAAAACAACAAAACCCTCTCTATTACCGACAACGGCATCGGGATGACTGCTGATGAGGTGAAAAAATATATCACCCAAGTTGCTTTCTCCAGTGCCGAAGAATTTATTCAGAAGTACCAAGGCAAATCAGACCAACCGATAATCGGTCACTTTGGTCTAGGCTTCTATTCTTCGTTCATGGTGGCGCAAAAAGTCCAAATCGATACCCTATCTTATAAAGAAGGTTCCCAAGCAGTTCACTGGAGTTGTGATGGTTCTCCAGAGTACACCTTGGAAGACTCACCGAGGACAACTCGTGGCACTACCATTACCCTCACCCTGCAAGAAGAAGAAGAGGAATATTTAGAATCATCACGAATTAAGAATCTTGTCAAGACTTACTGCGATTTCATGCCAGTACCCATCAAACTTGAGGGTGAGGTGTTAAACAGGCAGAAAGCACCTTGGCGAGAATCTGCAAGTAGCTTGAGTAAAGAAGATTATTTAGAGTTTTACCGCTACCTGTATCCTTTCCAAGAAGAACCGCTTTTGTGGGTGCATTTGAATACAGATTATCCGTTTATCATCAACGGGATTTTGTATTTTCCGAAGATGAAGCCAGATGTCGATGTTACAAAAGGGCAAATTAAGCTATTTTCCAACCAAGTTTTTGTCAGCGACAACTGCGAAGAAATTATTCCGCAATTTCTGGTTCCCATGCGGGGTGTGATTGATAGCACCGACATTCCCCTGAACGTATCGCGGAGTGCCTTGCAAACCGATCGCACCGTGCGGAAAATAGGCGATTATATAGCGAAAAAAGTAGGCGATCGCTTAAAAGAAGTTTATCGAGGCGATCGCGAACAATACATCAGCATCTGGAAAGACCTCAGTACCTTCGTTAAATTTGGCGTTCTCAACGACGATAAATTTAAAAAACAAGTCGAAGACATCATCATCTTCCGCACCACCGCCAAGCTATCAGAAAAAACCGCTGATACCCCAGCAGTACAGGTACAATCTGAAGAAGGCGACGCATGGCAAGATATAAGCCCCCAAACGGCTGATTCCACCCCTCAGTCACCATACACCACCCTCAAAGAATACCTAGAACGTAACAAAGAACGTCACGAAAACCGCGTTTTCTACTGTACCGATGCAGCCACGCAAGCTACATACGTAGAATTGCACAAAAACCAAGGCTTAGAAGTCCTATTTATGGACTCCTTCATCGACACCCACTTTATCAACTTTCTAGAGCAAGAATATAAGGATGTTAAATTCACGCGGGTAGACTCTGACTTAGATAACACCTTGCTGGATAAAGACAAGGCTAGCGAAATAGTTGACCCCGCGACCAACAAAACCCGCAGTGAAGTTGTTAAAGAACTCTTTGAAAAAGCACTCAACAAACCTAGACTCAACATCCGCACCGAAGCCTTAAAATCAGACGATCCGCAAGGAACACCACCAGCAATGGTGTTACTACCAGAAATTCTGCGGCGTCTGCGGGAAATGAACGCCATGATGCAACAGCAAAGTGCAGAGTTTCCCGAAGACCACATTTTGCTAGTGAATACCGCTCACCCGCTGATTCAAAATCTCGCGAACCTCAACCAAGGCACTATAATTCAAGGTGATGGTCAGTCGCCTACAGGTCAATTGGTGAACATGATTTGCCAACACGTCTACGATTTGGCGCTGATGTCTCAGAAAGGCTTTGACGCTGAAGGAATGAAATCCTTTGTCGAACGCTCAAATGAAGTCCTCACCAAGCTGACAGAACAAGCTGCAAAATAGCATTCATCAGAGTCTCTCTCTCGTTCCCGTGCTCTGCATGGGAACGTCTACCAGAGGCTCTGCCTCATATTCTCACATTGCTAATGCCGAAGGATATAATATTGCATCTTACTCGGCAAGAATTTAATACAATAAGAGATTGTGTTCAAGATAAATAGGATATTCCAAGTATGTCTCGTCGCTGCGAATTAACTGGTAAAAAGGCAAATAACGCCTTTGCAATTTCCCACTCCCACCGTCGTACCAAACGGCTTCAGCAAGCGAATTTGCAAAGCAAGCGCGTTTGGTGGCCCCAAGGAAACCGTTGGGTTAAACTGAAACTGTCAACCAAAGCCATCAAAACCTTAGAAAGCAAAGGGTTGCACGCAATGGCAAAAGAAGCCGGCATTAACCTTAATCATTACTAACAATCGCCAATTCATAAAAACGCACCCAACATAAAGCGCATTTTCGTAGTAAGCGCTTCAGCGCTTTAGCCTTTACTAGTCCATCAAAATTAATGTGGTCAACTACCACACTAACCGCACAGAAGAATACTTACCACTCAAGCCTCCCCAGTTAGGGGAGGCTTTTAACTATCTAATATTAATTTTTCATCAACTGATATGTTTTCTTTAATAGATGGGTACTATAAGTTTACTTTGCTAACAACAGCTTCAGGAAATCACCTGTTGCTGAAATACCTTTGGCAAAATTAATGTTAAATTATGGCGCTATTTTACTTTGTCGGCTATAAATTAAAGAATTCAGATAAAATCCGTATTTACCGGAATAATCTTCAAATATCACAAATGATATAACTCTAATAACAGGGATTTTTTGTGTTGTTACCACATTTAAAAATCGGTAAAACACAGTGAATTAGTCACATAAATAAAATCTCTACACGTTGCCTGCGAAATTATTCGATAGGCTTAATTTTCAAAGTCAAAAAAATACAAAAATTCGGGAAATACACTTGACAGGAAAGCAGCTATGTCTTCAAAACGCCGGCTAGTCAAGGCAATAAAAATATTATCTAGAAGGTTTAGTAAGTTTAGTAAAAAGTATCTAACCGCAATTAACAAGTTAATTAATTGGCTATTGCGGACTTTGTTTATTACCAAGAGACGACGAGAATCAGCAAATGCTGGTTTTGTGTTGCCAACGGTGGTAATGGTAGCGTTGGTCGTTGTGTTGCTGACAACTGCAATATTATTTCGGTCTTTTGAACGCTCCCAGAATGCCAGTAATGTGAGAGTTAATCAGGCTGTTCTCAATGCTGCAACGCCAGCAATTAACCGAGCCAAAGCAAAAATAGAGCAATTATTTAATGACCCTACACTGCCACGTTCCACGCCATCAGATGGAACTTTATACACTGCTTTTACCAAAAATATCGAAAAATATACATTTGGAGACGAGGAATCTTTAGAAGTTAATTATGACATTAACGGCAATAAAACAATTTCTAAAACAGGCGATTTAGAAGTTCAAGAAGCTGTAACCACAGCTTGGAAATTTCCAGTAGATACAGATAATAATGGTAAATATGACAGCTATATTTTGTATGGCGTTTTCTTCCGCAGTCCTAGTCGCGGAAATGATGGAAAATTTGACCGTTCTCGTAACCCATTAGATGCTAGAACGCCACCTATGGATGACGGGAGTTTAGGTGGAATTTGTGCTGCGGCAAAAGGTACTAGCGCCAGCTTGGTAGGTGAGTCTGGTTGGTATAAATCAGGGGCTACCATCAAGAAAAGCTTTTTTGTCTATTCGACTACAGTACCTATTACTACTGCTCAAAATGATAAAGAGGAGCAATACAAAGGAAATAAAGGCTTTTCTGCTTTAGAGTATCAGCAAGACCAAGAGCGAATTCCAATTATTAATAATGCAGTTGTCTATGAAGATGATTTAGAGATTACTCCTGGTAGTGGACTAAATATAAACGGAAGTATTTTCACGAATAGTAATTTGCTGACTGCTAAAACTTCTGATGGTGATATTAGATTCTATCAAGTTAGTAGCCCAAAATCTTGTTTTTACCAAGCACAAAATAGCAAAATAACAATTGGTGGTAACGTCGGTAATGGTCGGATTTCAGGAGAAGGAGAAGGAAGTGAAGTTTTGGTAGATTTATTTAAAATTCTTCCCAAAGATAAATCTATCGATGAATTCAGTATTGGTCAAACAAAAATTAACGAAACGAATAAATCTGCTAATAATAAAGCAGGAGACATAGCTTATAATACCAAAGCTTATGCTGAGAGAATTAACCTTTTAGTAGAAACACAAACCAAACAAGATTTAAGCAACGATCCTAAAGAGGTTCAGGATAATATCGAGGCTCGGATTAAAGAAAACGATGGTTTAGATGCTGCGGAAGTACGCCGACAGGAACTAGAGGCTTACTTTAAAAAACGGACACGCCGTGTTCCTTTTGCTGAAGTCAAGTTAACTGATACTGCACCTACAACAGTTACTCTAAAAGGATCGGGTGACAAGCTAAGACCACCAGATGAATGGATTAATCCTACTGATACAAATACAGGACTGAAGCTTGACCCGAAAAAATTACCTGCTACAGAGCCGAATAAACTTAAAGAAACTAATAAAGACGAAGAGAAATTTGTAGGCGATCGCATTTATGCAGGTAATAATTTACCAGCCTTATGGTATGACTCCAGTAAAGACGACTTTTTTGGTAAAAAAACACCGCAAGATGTTGATCCCAAAACCGAATGGAATGATTGGAAGCCAAACGACAAATACAAGTATCGCACCCGTTTCACCAACGTCCAAGACCTGATTAGTCTGTCAGGTACTACTGACCGAGATGGCTACTTTGAAATCAAAGCCGCAGAAAAGCCTAAAAACGTACTTGATAACGTTGGGGGTATGCGTGTAGTGACGGGAGCAGGCATTTACGTTGATGGTGACACCTCAGAAGTAGCAAATGCCTCTTATCGGTGGGACGAGGATCTTGGTGGGAAATTTAGAACTTCTTTAAAGCCACGCCCCACATTAGATACAAACTTTGTAGATAAAAGTAGTGCCGATCCAAACAAAATTAAATTCAAGGATCTCAAGTTTAATTTAAAAGACCCAATAGTGGTATATCCCGATTCTATGCCGATGGCAGGTAGCACTGGTCAGTCAGCGGATAAAGGCGACCTGCAAATGAGAGCTTCGGCTGTTTATTTCTATACGGATAATTCTGGAAAAGATAATTCCGGAAAGGATCAGGTGCCGATCGCCTGCGTTAGCAGTTACTACGATCCGACAAATGCTGTCACAGCCCAAAACCAAACACTTCTGTTAACATCATGGCAAAATCCTAATGCTGATACTACTACTAATGGCAAGTCCAACAACGGCGTTGTTTATGCCGCTCCCTACACTAGCGATAGCGCAAGACTTAGTGCCATAGGCACATACTCTAAACAACTCAGACAACAAGCACGACTAGTGTTTCCTGATGGGCGTTTGGTTAATGAACCCTTAAGAAATGCTTTGACACAATTTGATACGGACGCTAGCAAACGATCAATGGCTGACAATTCAGCAATTGATACAGCCGTTTGTGCGATTCAAATCCTTGGTGGTGCAACTCCGAGCGGTAGTCCATTAGTGCCTCATGGAGCAATTTACGAAACAGCATTTTTGGATGCTCGACAAATCAAATCAATAGAAAAAGAGGCTAGCGTCTTCAACGTACCCAATCAGGATTATACGCGCAGCATCGAACAGCGTCAGCCTTTGGAAGTTCGCGTAACAGTTTTGGATCTGGACAAACTGCGTAAGGTAGCGATTGGCAACGATGGAAAGAAAGGCACAACAGAATCTAAACAAGAGTACTTATTACCAAACAGCGGTATTATCTATGCCACTCGTGATGATGCACTGCGCGATCTTAGCGACCTACCCAGCAACAATACAGATAAGAGAAAACTAATTAGTCCCACTGACTACAAGCTTGACCCAACTCGTCGCCCAAACGGGATCATGTTGGTTAAAGGTGAAAATTTAGTACGCGAGCCGCAGTACAGAGATGCAGAAAAGGGTTTAATATTAGCCACCAACGTTCCTGCCTACATCAAGGGCGACTTTAATCTTCACAGCAAAGGTGGAGACAAGACTAACCCAGTTGAGGAGTTTACAGATCAACTAAGAGACAAAAAGACAGGGGAAATCACATGGACTAACTTTTACAAACGCAGCTCCTTTGATGATGATTTTGCTTGCCGCAAAGAAGATCCAAGGCTCCCCAAGGGGAAATGTACAATGGGTGACAGTTGGCGACCTGCAACAGTACTTGCAGATGCAGTCACCATACTTTCTGATAATTTCCGATTCGGTTTCCGCGATGAAGGAGACTATGACCTGAGAAATAATCAGGGGGATTTAACATCAGATGCCTACAAAACACAGGGATTTTTTGACAATAATTTTCTCACCAGTAGCTCCTGGTTCAACGACAGTGGTAGTAAAAAAGGCTATCCCAAAGACGATTTTGACACCAATACTCCCGGTGATCAGTCAAGTAGTTCTTACGTCAACAACTTTGTTACTCCAATTCAGCGACGGGTAAAATTTAACGAATACTTGATGGAAATCTGCCCAAAAGTGCCTGTTTCAACCTGTACAGCGAGTGACTGGTCTGTTGATGGTGCAGGAAAAAAAGCAACAGATGAAGTAGGACAAGATTATAAGATTGCAATACACAAGGCTGGTACAACAGTTGAGCTTGCAGATTCAAGCTTGCGACGCTACGCTCGTCGTGTGGCTTTTGCCCGAAAGCCTGATGGCTCACTGGTACTGGACGAAAAAGGTCATCCGGTTCCTTTGGGAGTTGATAGCTCATCACCAGCTAAAATCGAGGCATTTCCCAATTACAAAGCCACAATAACAGTTAAAGTCAAAGACAAAGACACTGAGAAATCCTATCCCGGTAGTGCAACTTTACCTCGCATACGACCGGATACCGACCCTCTCGCTTTGTGGTATAGAACAACCAAGCGAGACTCGTTGCTCGATAAAAAACTACCAACAGATACTAATTACGGATACAAGTATCCACTGTTTTATCAAACGATTGACGGTCTGCCGTTAAAAGGAACTGACGCAAACGAACAACCGCTTTTAGTTCCTGTGCTACAAATTCACATGCCATATGATGAGTGGACTAAATCGGGTAATGATCCTAATAACGATAGAGATAACCTTCCTGAGCCGAAAAACAGAGGTATTGCTACAGATAAAAACTGGTTGCAAATAGCTAACGCCACAACATCTAATCTAGTGATAGCTGGTGGTGATACGCCGGGACGTCCAACTGAATCGAATGGTGGTTTAGAAAACTTTGTACGTTATCTAGAAAGTTGGAAAGACTCTAGCGACAAGGATGTGAACAGCAACATTAGTGGTTCATTGATCCAGTACAAACGTAGTATTTATGCAACAGCACCCTGGCAAGCTGTCCAACTAGATACATCTAAGAACCCTAAAGGTGAAACTACTTTATTCGGAACTGACTACCCCCAATACTACAGAATTAATTCCACCACAATAGGCGATGACGCTAATAATAAAGGTAATGGTCTGTCGCCTTTTTACAAAGCACCAAGCCGTCAATGGGGTTTTGATGTAGGCTTATTATCTCAGTTGCCTGACTTATTTGCCCAACAATTCACTATACCGCCTACAACTAAGCCTAACGAGTTCTTTAGAGAAGTTAGTCGGGATGATTCTTGGGTGCAAGCATTACTGTGTGCCAAAACCCAAGATGGTAAAACAAATGCCGTTCCTGACAGTGAACGTCCTAAAGACTTCTGCAAAAAAAATACAGATTTCAACTAATGCCATTTTGAATCCTAGTTTTTGGATTTTGGCTTGACCAAACCATATTAATCTGACCATCAGCAAGTTTCAGCAGTTTGATTGTTTGCAACGATGAAACAAAATTGTATGACTGTAAGCAAGTACAAAATTAAGCACCTCTTTCCTCAATCGAGCGAAGCAGGTTTTACTATCATTGAGTCGTTGGTAGCAATTCTTGTGGCTGCCATTCTTTTAGCAGCGATCGCACCGGCAATAATTTTAGCAACAGGTAATCGAGTTCAAGCAAGACGGGTGGAACTGGCTAGCCAAGCGGCTAAAGCATATATTGATGGCGTTAGTGCTGGCTCAATTCCGGCTCCAACTACTATAGTGGCTAGTGGTAAATCCCTCAATAGCGCTCCAGTACCCACCAAATTAGAAGATTTATACTGCGTTGATTTAGATAGTAATGACGGTGAGTGTAGTAAAGACAGTTTTAAAGACTTACTAATTCAAGGTTTTAAGACAGAAGGTGAAGCTAAAACAGGTTATGGTTTAGGTTTGCGAGTTTATCGAGCAGATGCTTTTAAAGACAGCGAAACTTTACTAAAAAATACTGACACAAAAAAAGCAACACAATCTAGTTTCGGAGTCAAACTAGGTGTGAACGCTCGCAAAGCACCTCTAGTCGAAATGACAACAGAAATTGTGACTCAAGAAACTACATTTAAAGATTTTTGTTCTCGTTTAAAAGACGGCACAAATAAATCTTCAGGGTGCTAATTAGCTAGTAATACAAATACCACATTATGAGCAATCAATTGATTTTTTTTATTATCACTCAACTCAAGCCAAAACGCTTGCAGTTGGCTGTGATAAATAGCGGTTTTACCCTCATAGAACTTTTGGTAGCAATGGTTCTTGCATTTTTGGTAATTACGCCTTTATTAGGGTTCATGATTAATGTTATGGACACTGACCGCAAGGAGCAAGCCAAAGTTAACTCTGAGCAAGAAGTACAAGCAGCACTTGACTATATCGCTCAGGACTTGCAACAGGCAATATACGTCTATGATGCTAAAGGTATTCAAGCAATTTATAGGAAAGATAAAACGGGGCTACCCTACACCGATAAAACAGATAGAGTTCCTGTGTTGGTATTTTGGAAACGAGAGTTTAAGAATCAGGCAATCAATGTGAAAGTTGGTTCAGTTGACAAAGGTAAAAATGATAGTTTTGTCTACTCTCTTGTAGCTTACTATTTAATCAAAAACGATTCCCAAACTATATGGTCAGATCAACTCCGAATTGGCAGGTTTGAAATAAAAGACGGAGTTAGAGATCTTGATGATCCAATTAATGCGGATGGTACACCTAAATATGTTAAGGATGAAGATCCAGACAATGGCTTTAAGATGTTTAGCCTCAATAATACATCAGGTACTCTTGAGGACAAGATGAATGCGTGGACGAAATCTAGCGACGCATACACTAATGATGCAGTGGCATTAGTTGATTATATCGATGAAAGCCTTGCAACTACAGAAAATAAACTAGAACGAGTAGGCTGTACAACAGTTTTTCAAGACAGAGATAATAAAGACACACCCCAAGCTAAGAAAGATGCACTAAGAGTTCCTGCTTTTAAAGGTGACAACAATTACGCATATTTTGATAACACTGACTTGAATACTGGTAGCTTCTATGCTTGTGTAGATACTGACAAAAACTTAGTTAAAGTATTTATTAGAGGTAATGCATTGGCTAGAATTGACAAGCAAAATAATACCTATAATCCTAACAAGACGACATATTTTCCTAGTGCAACTATCCAAATTCAAGGCAAAGGACTCATCGGTATAAAATAATTCACAGGATAGTATGGAAGATTTATTTTTATTCAAATTACTACAGCGAGGCAACTTGAGGAAAGTAACTGCAAAATATAACATCTACCTAGGGCGATATCTTGCGAGAAGCCGATTTGCATCTACAGGTCTTACTCAACCAACTGCTGGGTTTACCTTAATTGAGTTGATAGCAGTGGTGGTGATGGTGGGAATTTTATCAGCGATCGCAGCTCCTGGGTGGCTTGCGTTTACTAACCGACAACGGGTAAATAAAGTTAATGATGTAGTTTTGTTAGCACTACAGGAAGCGCAACGAGAAGCTAAAAAGAAAAAACTTGACTACAGCGTCAGTTTTAAAGTTAAAGACAAAGTTACTAAAATTGCCATTCATCCTGATTCTACCCCCGCTAAAGACCTACCTGAAGATGTCTGGAAACCTTTAGGCGGAGATTTAGAAATTAAACCTGGACAATTTATTCTAGGTACAAATTTTAGCGATAAGGATACAAGTGATAAAAAGAAAGCTGTTACTGCTGTATCCTACGATTTAAGTAACCCAAAAACAATTTCCTTTAACTATATGGGTTATTTGCCGTCAAATGCAAACTTAGTTTCAGCCGCAACAGATTCAACAGAAGCACCCGGTTTAAAAGTTGTAGTAGCTGTACCTCAACCAGGAAGTATTACAGAAGCTAGTAATATTAAACGATGTGTAATTGTGAAAACTATTTTAGGTTCAATAATAACTGAAACAGATGACAAATGTGATAAACAAATACACAAATAAAATATTAAAAACTTACGTCTAATTAATATATAAAATTAATTTTTTAAAGGAGAATATACTTAAAAAAATATGATTTTATTTATATATTAATCGTGAGAATTTAGCTCTAAAATATCAAAATCCAATACAAATTTTACCTTATGACTGAGAACCTTGACTTTACTGTAGCCATCCCAACTTACAATGGTGAAAGTCGCTTGCCTGAACTGCTGGAACGGTTACGAAATCAACTTAATACCGAACACTTATGTTGGGAAATCATCGTTGTAGATAATAACAGCACTGACAACACAGCTAAAGTTGTTCAAACCTATCAAGCAAACTGGCAATGTCCTTACCCCTTAAAGTATTGCTTTGAACCGCAACAGGGAGCAGCATACGCCAGAAAACGAGCAGTTGAGGAAGCCAAAAGCAAATTTATCGGTTTTCTTGATGATGATAATTACCCAGTATCAGACTGGGTTGCAAAAGCTTATGACTTTGGTCAAAAAAATCCAAAACTGGGGGCTTATGGTAGCCAAATCCACCCAAACTGGGAAGTAGAACCACCAGAAAATTTTCAGCGCATCGCGCCTTTTTTGGCAATTACTGAGCGCGGAAATTTGCCTTTGCTGTATGAAGCTTCAAAAAAATTACTACCACCTTCTGCTGGACTTGTTGTTCGCCGACAAGCGTGGTTAGAAAGCGTGCCGAATCATTCTATTTTAACTGGCAGAGTCGCTGGCAATATGCTTACCAGTGAAGACTTAGAAATGTTGTCTTACATCCAGAAAGCTGGTTGGGAAATTTGGTATAACCCAGAAATGGAAATATATCATCAGATACCTCATTGGCGCTTGCAAAGAGAGTATTTGATTCCATTTTTTCAAGGTATTGGACTTAGCCGATATGTTACCCGAATGATGAATATAAACCCTTGGGTTAAACCATTCGCTTTTTTTGCCTATATAATAAATGACTTGCGTAAAATTGTCTTGCATTTACTTAAATATCGGACACAGGTAAAAACTGAGTTGGTCGCTGCTTGTGAAATGCAACTGTTTTTAAGTAGTTTAATTAGTCCTTTTTTCCTGTGGAAAAAGGGATATTTTAATAAATAATTTTTCATGATTAATTATTATTTTTAAGAGTGGAAATGAAATAAAAAATAATAATTAATGTATCAAGATATTGGGTGCATTAAATTTGGAAAAAACCTTGGTGCGTCTTCTACTTTTAGTTAATACAAAAAATATCTCCAAGAATCGCTTTAACAGTGGCTTTACGCTGCTAGAGATTTTGGTAGTTGTAGTATTAATAGGTATATTAGCTGCGATCGCTCTCCCCAGTTGGCTGACTTTTGTAAACGTTCAACGCCTCAACACTGCCCAAAACCAAGTTTACAACGCCATGCGCCAAGCTCAAAGCCAAGCCAAAAAACAAAAATTAACCTGGCAAGTCAGCTTTAAAGAACAAAACAATATCGTTCAGTGGGCAGTTCATCCTGCTACCCTAAATGCATCTGTCGCTAATTGGAACAATCTAGATTCTAATATACGCTTAGATGAAGAAACAACCTTACAACAGTCAAATGGGATCAGGCAAATCCAATTTGATTATGGAGGTAATGTCACGAAGCCACCGTTAGGAAAGATAACGCTATCTAGTAAATATGGTGGTAAAGTCAAGCGTTGCGTCTATGTTTCTACAATTTTAGGGGCAATGCGAACGGCAAAAGAACGTGCTACAACTAAAGACGGTGATTATTGCTATTAAAATATTTGTGATTGTTTAGACAAGATACTCCGCGTGCGTGCTGAAATCACCAAAATACTCGAAACAGCATCTAATTATTTTTACTCGCTACCCAGAACCGGGAAAGACAAAAACTCGGCTGATACCTGCTTTGGGGAGTGTTGGTGCTGCGAATCTTCAGCGACAGATGACTGAACATACAGTATCCCAAGTTAAACAATTGCAAGCAAATACTGCTATCTCTTTAGAAATACGGTTTGCGGGTGGTAATTTGCAATTGATGCAAGATTGGCTGGGGTCTGATTTAGTTTATCAGTTACAAGGTGAAGGCGATCTGGGTTCGCGAATGATGCGATCGCTCTTAAATTCTTTTCAAAAAAATGCCGAACAAGTAGTTATCATTGGTACAGATTGCCCTGGTGTAAATCCTCAGATTGTCGCAACAGCTTTTGAGCAACTGCACGTCTTTGACTTGGTGCTTGGTCCTGCGGTAGACGGTGGCTATTACTTGATTGGTTTGCAGCAGCCGTTTCCCGAATTATTGACTAACATCGATTGGGGAACTTCTCAAGTTTTCTCACAAACTGTGGATATTGCCCAGAAACTTAACTTATCAGTCGCTTACTTACCTACCTTAGCTGATGTTGACCGTCCAGAGGATCTGCCGATTTGGGAACAAGAGACTAAGGAGTAGGGACTAGGGAGTGGGCAGTGGGGAGTGGGGACAAGGGAGACAAGGGGGACAAGGGGGACAAGGGGGACAAGGGAGACAAGGAAGACAAGGGGGACAAGGGAGAAATTTACTTTTCCTATCTCCCCCATCCCCCCTCTCCCCCTCTCCCCATCCCCCTTGTCCCCCCCATCCCCCTTGTCCCCCTTGTCCCCCTTGTCCCCCCCATCCCCCTTGTCCTCCTTGTCCCCCCCATCCCCCTCTCCCTTAGTCAACGCTTGTATAGTCGAACACGAGGAATTTCCGGAAGACACCCTAAACTACAGGTGCTACCGTGGTGTAGTTTAAAATCAAGGGGTAAAAATTCAATTTAATGTATTAAATTTGCTCTGAGGTTCTAAATAACAGATAAGGTCAAGGGAACAATATTCCAGTAACTTTAAATATGACATTCAATAATATTCACTACAAGACCGAAAAACTATGATTGACCGTTTGGCTACTGTGAACGCTGCCCGCACACTAAAAGTGGTTGGGACTATCTTAATTTTGTCCTTTTTGCTGGACTTTTTGATTCTGTTGTTTCCCTTCCAACCGACTGATAAAGGGTGGCAAATCGGCTTGGCAACAGCGCTAGTTGACCGAGGAATTGTGCCTATGGTTGGCTTGGGGATGCTGTTTGCCGGATATTGGATTGATGGTACTAGTGATGGCGATCGCCCACAACCTGTAGATTTAAGATTTCCTGCACTGATACTATCGAGTATCTTAGGGTTGTTGTTCTTACTGATTTTTCCCTTGCACCTCAACAATGTGAATCAAGCTAAGTCTCAGACAGTAACTCGAATCAACCAAGATGCGGAGCAGGCAGAAAATCAACTCAATAGCCAGTTAACTCAATTACAAGCACAACTGGGTAACGCTCAGGTTAAGGCTCAATTAGAACAGCAAAAGAGCCAAATCAAAGCTCAGTTTACTGACTTGCTCAAAGATGAGCAGAAATATAAGCAAGCACTTGATAATCCTAACTTACCTCCAACTCAGAAAGAATTACTCAAAAAGTTTAAGGCAAATCCCCAAGAACTTGACAAATTTCTAGCGCAGCAAAGCGATCCTCAGGGACTTGCAAAAGAAAGACTTAACCAAATTCGCCAGCGCAAGGAAGAAGCCCAAAAACAAGCTCAACAAGAAGCTTTGAAGTCTGGACTGCGGATTGGTATGAGTAGTTTGCTATTGGCTATTGGTTACATTATCATCGGCTGGACAGGATTAAGAGGCATGGGTGCTTTACAAGGTGGTGGACGTAAAAAAGCGCCCGCACGCTAATCTTTCATCTGTAGAGCAGTTAGACTGTCAACATGAAAAATAGAGACAGACTTAACTTGTAGTTAGCGCTTTAGCGCTAAAGCGCCAACTACAATGAGTCACATCTGTACGCAGTTGATGACGGCTGTTTAGCAATTAGTAAAATCTTTATAAAACTAGAAAATGCTCTCAGTTTACATACTCACATATAACGAAGAGTTAGATATTGCCGCTTGTATTGAGTCAGCAATGCTATCGGATGACATTATTGTTGTAGACTCATGCAGTAGCGATCGCACTGTCGAAATAGCAAAAAACTATCCTGTACGTGTTGTTCAACATGCTTTTGAAAGCCACGGCAAACAACGTACCTGGATGCTAGAATCTATTGCCCCCAAATACGAATGGGTCTACATTCTAGAGGCTGACGAGCGCATGACACCAGAACTATTTGCTGAATGCCTCGAAGCGATGAATAATCCAGAGTATATCGGCTATTATGTCGCTGAACGTGTCATGTTCATGAATCGCTGGATTCGCCACAGCACTCAATATCCCCGTTACCAACTGCGGCTGTTCCGTCATGGTAAAGTTTGGTTTGACGACTACGGTCATACTGAACGCGAAGTTTGTGATGGCGCAACCAGCTTTTTAAAGGAAACTTACCCCCACTATACTTGTAGCAAAGGCTTGACCCGCTGGATAGAAAAGCACAATCGTTACTCTACAGATGAAGCTAAAGAAACTCTATATCAACTAGAACACGGCAACGTTAACTGGCGAAGTTTGTTTTTTGGTAAGTCAGAAGTCGAAAAACGCCGCGCTTTAAAAGATTTGTCTTTGCGTTTACCCGCTCGACCACTGTTACGCTTTTTGTATATGTATTTTATTTTGGGCGGTTGCTTGGACGGACGCGCCGGCACTGCTTGGTGTACACTACAAGCATTCTACGAATATCTAATTTTGCTGAAAGTTTGGGAAATGAAGCACATGCCGAAACCCCCTTCAGATATAGAAGCAGCTATAGGCGAGAATAATGCCCAGATGACAGCACCTGAAAAACTATCTCTATAATAAGGCGATCGCCAATAGGAAATAATTTTTTTCCTATTCCTTAATAATGTTACATTTACTATAAATTAAGATTTGTAACATAACTTTTTATCTTCTGCCGTCGTGCCGATGTAAGACTGACTCACCGAGCTAAACAGAGCAATAACGCTGAACGAATAAAGCTTTCAGAATTATGGGCAGCTTTTTAGCTAGCGCGGTAGGATCAATAAAAGCCTAAAAGACTTGCAACAATCATTTACAAGTCTGACAAAGAAAAGTAACAACCTCTGAGAATAACCAGCCATCATTCTGGTTGGTACATGTCCATATGGACTAAAGCTGAGGTTTACAAAGGAATCAGAACTTCAGGTGATTTGGGCTTGCATCGCGTCAAATCCCATTGAGTGAAGTACCTACACTGTATACGAAGTATACAGTGTAGGCTTACCGTCTCACTTGCCGTCGCCTCATTAAACCCGTGTTTAATTTGGTCTTACACAGCATCTCTGGTCTTTACGACCTTTATCCCCTCATGGAGAACCCAGGCAGCCGCCCATCTTCCATAGGCAGTTTATTATTTTTTCAGCGATACACTTACCTTGGATTTATGACAATGGTCAACCAGCAGGGTTTGCGTTTTTCCCGATCTCTGATGTTGCACACGTCTAGTCTGACTACTTTGAAGTTAGCCTTTCTGTTCCATACAGTCGGGTGGGTCATCGACCATTTATATATTAACATAGATAGACGTATATTGTATGTCTACTATGAAAGCCGGAAGACTTAATCTGAGAATATCTGAAAAAAGATTAGTTAAGCTCAAAGCCTATGCAGCAATCAAAGAAAAAACAATTACGCAGTTGTTTGAAGATTGGATTGACCGACTACCGACGAAGGATATTGCGGATTCGTCATCGACCTCACTCCCTAATCAGCCTGGTGGTTGATATCGGTAGTCGGTCAATTCCTCATCAAGAACAAAAATTCACGCTCTAACTGACCTTATCGGGTACAGTGTGAGCCTTCTTTTTGAAAAAGGTAAAAGTTAGTATAGGTTGGCGGAAATGACTAGACAGTTATAGAAAAGCCAAAAGGTAGATGATATATATATGTATCATTCGCGTTGCTGCCTCTTGCACTCTTAATTTTGAAAGCAGATTTAAAATGCAGGCAAACGACATTAGTGCAATTTGACGATGCTGGTTATGAATACCAATAACAGAAGTTCCAATAACCTAAAAAAGGAGAATAGGGGCTTGTTAATCGATCGCCTAAAGCAGGACTTAAAAAATGACCTGATTGCTGGTTTGTTGGTAGTGATTCCCCTAGCGACAACCATCTGGCTAACGATTACCATTGCCAGTTGGGTAATCAACTTTCTCACCCAAATTCCTAAACAAGTGAATCCCTTTCAGGGGATGCACCCTATTGTAGTAAATCTACTGAATCTTTTAGTTGGTCTGGCAGTACCGCTATTCAGTATTCTCTTGATTGGTTTGATGGCTCGGAATATTGCTGGGCGGTGGTTACTAGATTTTGGCGAGCGAATATTGCAGGCGATTCCCTTAGCAGGACAGGTGTATAAAACCCTGAAACAGCTTTTAGAAACATTATTAAAAGATACTAATGGTAAGTTTCGCCGCGTAATTTTGGTAGAATATCCGCGCCGGGGAATGTGGGCGATCGGCTTCGTCACGGGCACAATTAGCAGTGAGATTCAATCTCAAATGTCTCGCCCAGTGTTGAGCGTTTTTATCCCCACCACTCCAAATCCGACTACTGGATGGTATGCAGTACTTCCGGAAGATGAGGTAGTAAATCTATCAATCTCGATAGAAGATGCCTTTAAAATAATTGTTTCTGGTGGCATTGTCGCTCCAAATACGCCCTTACCGACCTTAGTTATCGCTAAAGACCGCAAACTGGAAGCGCCACAAACTGAAACAAAACGGCAGATCATACCTCTAGAAGAGACTTAAAATTGTACAGCTGTACGCAAGTGAAACTGGCAAACAGTTTCACCAGCGTGTAGTTACCAATTCGCAGCCAAAATCAATTCAGTTTTCACATACTTAGATACACTTTTATGCAACCCCGTAAACCCCGTCAAATTGCTCGTGAATTGGCGCTTTTAAGTCTTAGTCAGATGCCAATTAACCCCAAAAAATTGACAGAAGCACAACTACCTAAGTTAGTGCTAGCGGCTGTACGTACCCTGACACTAGAAGTGCAAGACTCTCTAGATAATGCTGCTGGGGAATTACAACGCAGTAACGATCGCCTTTTAAGCAGCCAAACTCGCACCACTGATGTTAATGTTGCCAGAACTATGGTCAAAGAGGCGATTGAATATACCCAAACCGCAATTAATCAACTTGGCACCGCTCTTGAGTTTCCAGAACTGATTCAGCTAGCTAACCAAGACAAAGATGTTGCTAGATACGCAATTGAAATTGTCAAAACAGTCAATGAAGAACGAAAAGCGATCGATCAATTACTCACCGACGCTTTGGTAGATTGGCAAGTAACTCGTCTGGCTCAAATCGACCGCGATATTCTGCGAATCGCTGTGGCTGAAATGGAATTTTTAGGAGTTCCAGACAGCGTGACAATCGACGAAGCAGTAGAGTTAGCCAAACGCTACAGCGGAGAGGACGGTCATCGATTTATCAATGGTGTTCTGCGTCGATTCACCGACCAGAAAAAAACTGCATAACGTTTGATAACTTTAATATCGCGGTTATGAGATTGCTTGTTTAAAGGCACCAAGGCGATCGCACTTGCTCGCAACGCTGCGCGGTTTTGAGTTGATGAGGATAACCTGGGGTGAAAACCCCAGCATAAGTGAGGATATCCAAAGTTTAAAATTTTATGAAAGCGTGACAAGTTAAATTAAACTCATAACTCCCGTACAGACGTTCCATTGGAACGTCTCTACATAAGTACAGACGTTCCATTGGAACGTCTCTACATAACTCATAACACTTATAGCTGCAATGGTTTTTAATTGGTTCCGTCGTCAAAATAACAATCCTGCTAACACCCCCGCTCAAGAAAAACAAACAGAAACTCCTTCTACACAAGAATCTCAAACAGAGTCAGCCGAAACCTCAAGCAACGATGCACCCGCAGCAGCGACAGACTTGTTAGCATTCGCTAAATCCGCTTACAAAAACATCCAGCAAAAGCAACAAGCAGAGGAAGTAGAAACTCCTTCTGTTGATGTCACAGAACCGCCACAAGTAGAAACAGCATCACCAGAAGAACCAGATGCTGAACAGTTACCAGATGAAACAACTGCTGATGAGCCAGATCCGGAACAGCTACCAGATGAAACAACTGCTGATGAGCCAGATCCGGAAAATATAGATACCACAGCGACTGAGGCAGAAGTAACACCCAGCGAAGCAGTTGTTAGTTCAGAGGATGCACAACCCACACCGCCAGCAACTTTATCCTTTTTAGAACGGGCAGCGGCAGAAAGGCAAGCAAAACAGGAACGATTGATCGCAACTGCAATTGAAGTACCAGAAACCGAGGTAGTACAGCCAGCTACACCAGAGATAGTAGAGGAAATCCCCGGACTTGCCTTTGATGATGGATTTGTGTGGTCTACAGAAGTTTTGGCGGCGCAAGGTAGGCGTGCGGAGGACGTTTCGATTGAAGAAATTAACTGGCTGAAAAAGCTGCGACAAGGCTTAGACAAAACTCGTCGCGGTATTGTTAACCAACTGAAGGCGATTGTCGGTCAAGGACCGCTAAATCAAGCAGCAGTCGATGAAATTGAATCGTTGCTGTTGCAAGCAGATGTGGGTGTGGAAGCGACAGACTATATTATCAAAGCGTTACAGAAACAGCTACGAGAAGAAGTTACTCCACCAGATAAGGCGATCGCCTACCTAAAAACTATCCTCCGGGATATGCTGGATGCGCCACTCAAAACATCCTACAAACCTAGTTTTACTCCAGAAAAAGAAAATCTTAATATTTGGTTAATAACTGGGGTGAATGGCGCTGGGAAAACCACTACCATCGGCAAAATCGCTCACTTGGCACAAAAATCTGGCTATAAATGCTTGATTGGTGCGGCAGATACATTCCGCGCTGCTGCTGTGGAACAAGTGAAAGTTTGGGGTAGCAGAAGCGGTGTAGAAGTAATTGCCAATCCTGGTCAGAATACAGATCCAGCAGCCGTTGTATTTGATGCGATCGCCGCTGCCGTTGCACGAGAAACAGAGTTACTTCTGGTCGATACCGCAGGACGACTGCAAAACAAGAAAAACTTGATGGATGAACTTAGTAAAATCCGGCGAATTATCGACAAAAAAGCCCCGAACGCAAAAGTAGAATCGCTGTTGGTTCTTGATGCCACTTTAGGTCAAAATGGATTGCGGCAAGCCGAAGTCTTTTCTCAAGCTGCCCAACTCAGTGGCGTAGTCTTAACTAAGCTTGATGGTACCGCTAAAGGAGGTGTCGCCCTCGCCGTCGTGCAGCAACTAGGTTTACCGATTCGCTTTATTGGTGCTGGAGAAGGAATTGAAGATTTGCGTCCGTTTTCTAGCTACGAGTTTGTCGAAGCTTTATTGAGTGGTTAGATTAAGAGACTGGAGACTAGGGGCAGGAGCGAAAACACGCCTTAGTCCCTTATTAATAATTTTTCTTTTCAAACTAATAAATGTACTCGCTTCCCGCCCAAATAATACCTGATTTAACGAACCGCCTTCTCTTCTCCTTCAAAGACGCTTCGCTCTCCTAGAGGCTTGTCTGCGACACGCTTCTCTTCGAGAGGCTTCGCCAACGCGCTTCGCGTCTCGCTCCACAAGACGCTGGTCGTACACCAAGGAAAAAGAAAAAGAGGATAGGTAATTTTACACTGCTGATGGAAGTAGGACTTACGGACTTGGTGTTATCAATTGAATTAAGTCAGAACAAAAAATCGGCTTTCTTCGTAAGTCCTAAAATTATTAATTCGTCACAACAGTGCTAAAATCTGACACTAATGCCGTCTTTCTCGAACCCTACAAGGGTTTTCCGCTCTTTAGCACCCCTTTAGTGAATTGGCATAACTAAGGTGGAGCAATACTTTTATATGTATTACCCGTGTCTGCTTCAAAAAACGTCACTGAATATTCTCTGTCCAAAATTTATAAATTTGAAGTGTGTTGCTTAAATTAAAACACCATTACTAATTTATAGGTTAAAGGTCTTGTGCTATGCTTTTTCTGGCTTTTGTTTCCTAAGCCTGTAGATTTGTAGTCAAGAAAGTAGGATGAATATTATTTACATAACTTAAACTTGGAAGAAAGCGTAAGTATATCTGCCCCAGAGTGCCTGACCCATGAGGTTCTAAGCCCCCTAACCCCCAGACCCCGAGTCTCAACACTGACTCGGAGAGCGTAAAAATTTATCTGTATACCCAGGTATTTTCTCTATCTCAAGATATATGACTTGGTTATTAAGTTATGAAAGAATTGAAAGCTTTCTAGGATCTAAGAGAAATTGCTGTCAATATCAGTCTCTTTTTGAGCAAAAAACTTACTTAAAACTTCTGTTTTGACGAATAAATACAATCAGCAAATGCAATACTTATTAAATTGACATCTTACGTCTTTCTACTCTTGCTAAATTGACAAACCTTGTTTCAATATGGTTTAGCAATTGCCTTTGCCTGCATGATTTATAAATAATCTAATTCGGTTTTTCAGTTAAGTGAAATAATAGCTGTGCCTGTGTCTCAACTGCCCTCTCAACCAACTGATAGTAATAGTAGTGCCGCAACGGATGTCACTCCGGTTGTAGCGCTAAAAGAACTCGTGGCACGGCTGCACCGAGAACAAAACAAAATTCAAGATTTGTTAAGTTCTTTAGGATTTGCTCTGAGAAGCTTCAATAATTTGAATCAGTTTTTAGAGCTAATTCCGTTGATGGCGACACGAGTAACAGATGCAGATGGTAGTGCTCTGTTTCTCTATAAACCTAATGGTCAAGTTCGATTAGAGCAGTTGCATTGGCAGGATAGTCACCAGCGCAAACATATTCGCAAAGCGCTAGAAACCGCTACCAGTCAAATCACACTTCTGCCAAATACGGCACCTTTAGCAAACGCTACGGGTGTTTTGGATGCCCAGATGCATCGCTACTTAGGACCAGATATGCAAATATTTGGTACGGCAATTTTGGTGAAACATGCAGAACGAGGATGGTTGTACGTGTTGAGTCGCGATCCGGAATATAGCTGGACGGAAACTAGACAAAAATTAGTCCGGTTAGTGGCAGACCAAACAGCAGTAGCGATTGAAAACGATGAACTGGCTGTAGAATTACGAAAAAAAGAACGCTTAGATCAAGAACTAGAAATTGGTGCGGAAATTCAACGCCGGCTTTTACCTCGTCAATGTCCCTCGATTCCTGGTATAGCTTTGGCTGCGCGTTGTAAACCGGCAAATCGTGTCGGCGGAGACTATTATGATTTTATTCCTACCAAGCAGAATCAGTTTCAGCTAAATAGTAAAGATACTATCAGCTTAGAAACTGGTCGTTGGGGTTTTGTAATTGGTGATGTCATGGGCAAAGGTGTCCCGGCTGGGTTAATTATGACCATGATGCGGGGAATGCTACGAGGAGAAGTATTACACGGTAATTCACCAGCAGCAATTCTCCAAAATTTAAATCAAGTCATGTATGCGGATTTGGAAAATTCCCATCGTTTTGTGACACTGTTTTACTCAGAATATGACCCCCAAAATAGAATTTTGTCTTATAGCAATGCAGCACATAATCCTCCTTTGTGGTGGCACGCAGCTACAAAAACTGTGACACGTTTGGATACATTAGGTATGTTGATTGGTTTGGATACTAACAGCGAATATGAAGATGCTCAGGTACAGTTAGAACCTGGAGATACAATTATTTACTATACAGATGGTTTGACTGAGGCGGCTTCTGCGGGAGGCGATCGCTTCGATGAAGAAAACTTTGTCGATGCTTTTAATTTGGCTTGCAGGCATTGCAATGGACCAGAAGAGATTCTCGATTACCTGTTTAACCAAGTTTATCAATTCATCGGTGCCGATAAGCAAAACACCGATGATATGACGTTGGTGGTGCTGCAAGTTAATGGATAGTGGGCATGGGGCATCAAGCATGGGGCATGGGGCATCAAGCATGGGGCATTGGGCATGGGGCATCAAGCATGGGGCATCAAGCATGGAAAGAATCGTATTAGAACGCGCATCACTTACAGCCGCTTTTTTTATTCCCAATGCCCATTGCCCATTGCCCATTGCCCATTGCCCATTGCCCATTGCGATAGGGCCCATTACCTATTAACAACCAACAACTAATCAAAACACAATCGTCCATCCCTGGTCTTTGGCATCTTCTTTAGTATAAGAAACACCATCAACTTTAATACCTTCTTGATTGAGAATGGTGATAATTCCACCATCATTAGAAAGCTGAATTTTTTCTTTATTTAAAGGCACTGTGACAGATGCACTAGGCGCGATTTTTAATTGATCAAGTAGTTGTTTTTGTTTCAGTTTATTAGTAAGTGTCCAACCGCTTAAGTCTATTTGTTCGGGTGAGGAATTGATTAAAGTAACTGACTCCTTTCCTGAATCTTCTCCTAGAGGATTTACTAAAGCAGCAACGATTTTTACTCGTGCCTTCACTGCTGGAACGCTGGGATCTGGTGGTTCAGTTCCTACTTTCTTATTTATTGGATTTCCTGTGCTATCGTCTGTGTGGAAGGACTGCGATTGAAAGGCAAAAAATGCTCCTACCCAGTATTCTTGGGATGCGATCGCACTCGGAAAATGAATTAACAATGCCCCATCTTGGTAAACTCCATTTTCTTTAGCAAAGCTTCCGCTGTTGCCTTGATTCATGTGAATATTATGAATGCCTCTCCCTGGTTCAAAGCCGAATATCTTGTCAGGCTTATCTTCCTTTTTTTCAACTCCCCACGGTTCCCCGAATGCGTAGATAACCGCTTTTGTCTCAATTGCCCTTTGAATATATGAGTCAATCAGTTCGTTGAGATCGTTGTTTTCTCCTGGTAAGTTGAAGGGCAAAGGTTTCATATTGGTGACTTTAAATAAATTTGCTCTGATGTAGTCCAGCGCAATTCCTCCGGCTTTTCTATCTGTCTCGGCAATCTTCGTAAAGCCAAAGTCCAATTTTTTGAGTTTGTCGGTGATGTAATGTTCAAAACTGTTCTCGACAAGATACAACAAATCGAAAGGTTTTTGACTTGATCTAACGTTGACTGCAAGACGATAGGAAAACTTACCATCATTCACATGGACTTGATAGTGTGGGGTATCTGTGCCAAGTTCGATTTTGCCAGCGATCGCCTGACACTTTAACACACCATAACCTTGGTCTAAATTCATTGGACTTTCTCCTTTTTAATTAAATTAATCGAAATTCATTTGCAAGACAAATGCAATTACAGCAGCCAGCGAGAAAGCTTGGAAATGCATGACTCCAAAAGGCGAATCGCGGTATTTTTTTTGTCAGCTATTCGCCAGAGCAAGAGCCGCGAATAGTATAACGTTTTACTCTTAACTTTTCCCTAAGCTTTTGTAAAAGGTGGTGCTAAGTAACTTGTATGTCTTTGGCGTAGCAATGATTACGCCGCACTAAGACAAGATAGCTTAGTATTATGAGGCACGGTAGTACCCATGAGGGTGGTTTTTACATGGCAGGTAAACAGTCACCTACAAACAAGTTCTAGCCAACTGGGATAAGCGAAAGAATCCGCAGCCAGCAACTTTGACTCACGATAAGTCTTAAATATCCAACTAGCTGTTTTTTGAAGATTATCCATCAAACAGGCTTCTTCGCCACTAGCTTCAAACGCTAAACTCCACCAAGGATTCTCCCGAATCAGTAGATGGGTAAGTTCTACGCTACAACCGTTGTCGATAGATTCATTAGCTGAAACAGCTTGTGGTGGAAACTCCGGGACAATTTGGTAAAGTTGCGAATAACGAACTTTTTGCACACTCACCCATGAAGGGGTATTTACAACCGTTGTCTTCCGAAAACTTTCTTTTGTAGAATCTTCACACAGCCACTTGCCCCATTTTTCTGCTTTGCCTTCTACAGAATCGCCAAAACGGATTATCCCTAATTCTGATTTGCGCCATTTGACTTCTAGGCGTCCTTGCCGGAGTTTGATTCCCAAGAAGTCACATGGGGAGTACAAATATAAATCTTCTCGTTCTTCTGGTGACTGCAAAGAGTCAAGGAGACAATTTTGTTTAAACCAAAGTTCAATGTCTTCCGGTATACTGCCAGGGTAAAACCAACGTAGTTCGTTACTTATCAGCATAATTTGTTTCGTTGGTGGGAGCGTGGGAGCGTTGTTGGTGGGAGCGTTGTTGCTGGGAGCGTTGTTGCTTGACGGTTAACAGTTATCAACTATCCACTATCCACTATCTACGCTCCCACTAACTACTAACCTCTCCCCCTCTCCTAAATGTCCCTGTTGATGGGAGAATGAAAACGGTAAATTTAAGCGTGCCTTGTGTTGCTTCCAGCCCAAAGGAATCTGTAGAAATGTGGAAACGAATTGTATTGATTTTGCTATTGGTGTTTAGCTTCAGCCTCAGTAATTCTGGTGTAGCGGTTGCGGCTGGACTCAACAGCTTTGTAGACACTACTGATGGCTATCAGTTCTTATATCCTAACGGTTGGGTGCAAGTTAAAGTTGCCAACGGACCGGATGTGGTATTTCACGATTTGATTCAGGTGACTGAAAATGTTTCTGTGGTGATTAGTCCGGTTCCAGATAACAAAACTTTGACAGAACTCGGCACGCCTGGAGAGGTAGGATATAAGTTGTCAAAAAATGCGATCGCTCCTCCTGACTCTGGTCGCAAAGCGGAATTAGTCAACGCCGCACAACGAGAATCTAATGGTAAAACTTACTACTTATTAGAGTATGAAGTTCAACTTCCCAATAACAGAAAACGGCATAACCTCGCCAGTGTCGCTGTTAGCCGAGGTAAACTTTTTACCTTTAACGCCTCTGTCACCGAAAACCGTTGGCAGAGAGTTAAATCAATAATAGAAAACTGTGTGAATTCTTTTTCTGTATATTAGGGACTGGGGACAAGGGACTGGGGACTAGGGATTAGGAAATAACTTCTTTACAATGCCCGATGCCCCATGCCCAATGCCCGATGCCCAATGCCCAATGCCCAATGCCCAATGCCCCATGCCCACTTTTATACTCGCCTCTGCTTCCCCGGCGCGACGCCGTTTGTTGCAAACTGTTGGAATTGAGCCGACTGTTTGCGCCAGTGATTTTGATGAGTCACAAATCCAACTCAGTGAGCCAGGACAGTTGGTGCAAACTCTTGCTCAGTGTAAGGCAGAAACTGTAGCGCCTCAGTTTGCATCAGGTTTGATAATGGGTTGTGATTCGGTTTTGGCACTAAATGGTGAGATTCATGGTAAACCAGCAGACGCTGAAGAAGCGATCGCTCGTTGGCAAATCATGCGAGGTAATTTTGGCGATCTGTATACTGGTCATGCTTTGATTGACAAAGACCAAAATCGTACTTTAGTCAAGTGTCAGGTAACAAGAGTTTATTTTGGGGAAATGAGCGATCGCGCGATCGCTGCTTATGTTGCTACAGGTGAACCGCTCAAGTGTGCTGGTGCTTTTGCCCTTGAGGGTTTTGGTAGTTTATTTGTGGAAAAAATCGAAGGGTGTCACAGTAACGTGATTGGTTTGAGTTTACCTCTGCTGCGGCATATGTTGGCAGAACTGGGGTACGAGGTTACTGATTTTTGGCGATAGTTTGATGGTTGTTGGTTGTTGGTTGTTAGTTGTTAGTTGATGGTTGAGAGTTGATGGTTGATGGTTGAGAGTTGATGGTTGGAGTGTTGGAGCGTTGACGCTTAACAGTCAACACTCAACAGTCAACAGTTATCCACTATCCACTATCAACTAACCACGCTCCCACCAACCATTAACTAATAACTAAATTGCCTGGTATTCAATAACGCTTCCCCATGATCGGGAATCCAAGCTAGCCATTCGTCTTCTGTAACCTGACACAATAACAGTGCTTCGTCAAAACTAAAGGTGCTCGGAAGTTCTAAAAGCTTTACCCAAGTAGAAGCTTGCAACTTATGCTGCGAATTGGGGTAAGACTTACTTGATCCATCTAGATTCTGTCTTTGCCCTGCTACGCTAAAACCTAGTTTACGGGAATCTAGTTTCATGGCTTTGTGTTCCCTTAACACTCATCGATTAATTTGAAAATATTTCTGTAACCTAGGCTACAAAATAATGAATACTATTGCAAAGTGGCTGTCGTATAACTTTACGTTTGGGGAGATGGTGAGTGCGATCGCACTCACATAACCTTGGAATAGGCAATATCATGTCCGCTTAATTAACAGTGATAAAAACACCACAACCGTTGTAGAGACGCAAGGAACCGGAGCGTCTCTACCAAGATTAATCGCGTCTCTACCAAGATTAATCGCGTCTCTACCAAGATTAATCGCGTCTCTACCAAGATTAATTGCGTCTCTACCAAGATTAATTGCGTCTCTACCAAGATTAATTGCGTCTCTACCAAGAATTTCGGGCAATAGTAAAATTACTTTGTCAGTAAAGACTAGATGACCTGTTGTAGTGGTAGTGGTGATAGTAGGGACTTGTACAAACCATTACACTTCTTCCCTGATGAATAATAAAGCGGGTGTCCAAACGATTTTACTGTTGGCAGCGAATCCCAGAGATACTTCTAAACTGCAACTTGATGTAGAGGTGCGGGAAATTGATGAAGGGTTGCGACGAGCGAATAAGCGGGAACAGTTTAAATTGAAGCAAAAGTGGGCAGTGCGATCGCGTGATTTTTACCGCGCTATTCTCGACACTCAACCGCAGATTGTTCACTTTAGCGGACACGGGACTGCTGAGGATGGAATTATCCTGGAAAATGAGATGAAGCAGACGGTGTATGTACAAGCTGATGCGCTGGCAAGTATGTTTAAGCTGTTTGCGAGAAAGGGTGTGGAGTGTGTTGTTCTTAATGCTTGTTATTCAGAAGTGCAAGCAGAGGCTATTAGCCAATATGTAAAATATGTCATTGGCATGAATAAAGCTGTGGGTGATAAAGCAGCTGTTGCCTTTGCTGTCGCGTTTTACGATGCGCTCGGTGCTGGGGAAGATGTGGAATTTGCCTATGAGTTAGGCTGCTCTCAGATGATAGGCTTTTTGGAGCATCAAACTCCGGTTCTGAAGAAAAATGAGTTAACTCATGTCTTAACTCCTTTTCAAACAGATGTTATTCCACCCAACCCTTACCAGGGATTGTCTGCTTTTGGGGAAGAGGATGCAGCTTTCTTTTTTGGACGGGAGACTTTTGTTAATGAGTTAGTTCAGACGACTCGCAAACAGCCTTTGGTAGGTGTGGTTGGTCCGAGTGGTAGTGGTAAATCTTCTATCGTGTTTGCCGGACTGATTCCGCAGTTGCGAAGTGAGGGAAACTGGCTGATTTCATCTTTTCGTCCTGGTAATCAACCATTTTATCAGCTGGCTTGTGCGTTGGTGCGTTTATTAGAGCCAGAACTGAGTGAAACTGGACTACTGCGAGAAGCTGCGGGACTGGCAGGTGATATGCAGTCCAGTAGAATTACTTTGCAGCAAGTAGCGTCTCGCATCAAAGAACGCAATGGTGGTAAACGTCTGTTGTTAGTTGCAGACCAATTTGAAGAACTTTATACTCTTTGCCAGAAGGAAGAACAAGAACGCTTTGCTGATGCTTTGTTGGGGGCTATTTCTCCAGAAATGACACTGGTTTTCACTTTACGAGCAGACTTTTACGGCTATGTGCTTTCCTACCGTTTGTTTCGGGATGCGTTGCAGCAGTTTACACCTCAGTTGCTGAGTTCGATGAAACCAGAGGAACTGAAAGCAGCGATCGCACTACCGGCACAAAAGTTAGAGGTGCAATTAGAAGCGCAACTGACGCAACGAATTTTGGATGATGTGGGACAAGAACCGGGTAATTTGCCATTGTTGGAATTTGCTTTAACTCGACTGTGGGAAAAGCAAGAAAATCGGGTGTTAACTCACCAAGCATACGATGAAATTGGCGGTGTGAAGAAGGCGATCGCCAATCATGCAGAACAGGTTTATCAACAACTTAGTGAAACACAGCAAAAACAGGCACAGCGAATTTTTGTGCAATTAGTGCGTCCTGGGGAGGGAACGGAGGATACTCGACGCATGGCGACTCGTGCGGAAGTTGGGGAAGATAATTGGGGCTTGGTGAGTTATTTAGCGGGATATCAAGCGCGGTTGGTGGTGACGGGGGGAGGGAAGGCAGGGGAGGCAGGGGAGGCAGGGGAGGCAGGGGAAGCAGGGGAAGCAGGGGAAGGGATTAAAAGTTCCTCGGTTTCTTTCGCGGAAGATACGGTAGAGGTGGTGCATGAAGCGCTGATTCGGGAATGGGAAACTTTGCGAGAGTGGATAAATGCTAACCGTGAATTTCGCACTTGGCAAGAAAGGTTAAAAGTAGCATTACGAGAATGGAAAAATAACAACCATGACGCTGGGGCTTTGTTGCGTGGTGTGCCGTTGACTGTGGCATCCGATTGGTTGCACAAACGTGCAGAGGAAATGACGCAGGAGGAGCGAGATTTTATTCAAGTTAGCGGACAACAACGGGATAGGGATAAGCAGGAACGCGAACATCAACAGCAGCGCGAATTGGCTTTAGAGCGACAAGCACGATATCGGTTGCAATGGTTGGTAGCTGTCTTGACTACTATTGTTTTTAGTACCACAAGCTATCTCGCCTATCCTCAAGTATTGCGCTACCAAGCTGCTGCATTAGGAAGAATGATAAAAATTTCATCTGGTGAATTTATTGTTGGTACAAATGATCCTGACGCAGAAACTGAAGAAAAGCCACAAAGACGCACATATCTACCAGAATTTGAGATTGAAAAATATGAAGTCTCCAATCGTCAGTATGACTTATGTGTCAAAGTTGCAGCTTGTTCTCTACCTGCAAAAGGGTTAAGTAGATTTTATGACAAGAATACTTTGGATCATCCAGTTGTGGGAGTTACAGCAATTCAGGCAAATGAATACTGTCGTTGGTTAGGGAGGCGCTTACCAACAGAATTAGAATGGGAGCGAGCTGCACGAGGTTCTAATGGTCGCTTATGGTCTTGGGGCAATACAAAGCCAACACCTCAGCAAGCAAATATTGTCCTTCGCACAAAAAATCCCGAAAACACTGAACCTGTGACAAGTTATTCTCCTGGTCGTAGTCCAGAGGGTGTTTATAACTTAGTAGGAAACGTCTGGGAGTGGACAGCATCTTATTTTGAAGGCTATTCTGACTCTGATGAAAAAAAGCACATTTGGGATGGTCAAATAAAAACATTAATTTTGGATAAGTCACTAGCTGTACGAGGAGGTAGCTGGAAAGACTCTATGCCAAGAATTACATCTCGCATACCGAGTTCATCAGAAAATGCTGATGACGTAGTTGGCATACGATGTACTAACTAAAAACTGTAGTAGTATTGTATGTAAAACTACTAATCAAATGCGAAAGTAATTCTTTTAGGAAAAGAAAAAATGTCTGAATTGAAACCTAAGAAAGTAGGTGTACCAACACGTTCAATTCGTGCATCGAGACCACCACAACCTAGTCGCATTGATCCTGTCATAACTCCAAAAACAATTGTTACAGTAACTCAAGGAAAGGTATTAGCTGAAATTCAAAAGAATGGGATAACTATAGAAAGTAAGGAGATAACTGCCGTAGGAGAATATACCTTCCATGTTCCGAATAATTCTTCAACAGATGTATACAAAGTTGTAATTAGTTCCCTCGCTATTAGAAGCGAATATCAAATTCATGGAAATACCACAGTCTTGTAAAATGTGGCAGTCCTGAAAAACGAAAACATCTTAAATATTTGTACAGATCGCCCTTCGTATTGTAACCACACCTTAAATAATTGTAACGAAAGTTTAAGCATTTGCCATGAACACTTGTTTTTTGTAACGAAAGTTGAAGTGTTTATCACCACAGCTTTAATGTTGGTAGCGATCGCGCTGAGTATCCTAACCATAGCTTCAACGTTGGTAGCGATCGCGCTGAGTGTCGTTACCACAGCGAATCGTATTGTGCTAAAACGATTATTAATGACTTTATTTTAACTTTAAGTAAGAATTTACCAATGATACCTGTAACAGTTGAATTCCCAGAAAGCGTATTTTCTGCTCTCCGCAAAAACCCCAATGAATTCATCGTAGAAATGCGAATTGCTGCTGCTGTTAAATGGTATGAACTTGGAGAAATATCGCAGAATAAAGCATCAGAAATTGCTGGATTAAGCCGTTATGAATTCATCAACGCTTTATCTCGTTATAGAGTTGATTTTATGCAATATAGTGCTGAAGAGTTAGCCCAAGAGATTGCCAATGTCGATTGAGCAAATTATTATCAACTCTTCACCTCTAATTGTTCTGTTTAAAAGTCAACAGGCAGAACTATTACCACAATTATATTCAAAAATTCTAGTTCCATCGGCAGTTTGGGATGAAATTACAAACTCCGGTTTAAATGACCCAGCCTCTCAAAAATTACCTAGCACTTCTTGGGCGCAACGAGTAGAAGTTGAAGCAATTGTACCTGAAATTGCCGCTTGGGATTTAGGAAAAGGAGAATCAGCAGTGTTAACTTTAGCTTTAAAAACTTTCAATTGTGCAGCTATTGTTGACGATAGAGCAGCGCGGCGTTGCTGTCAAACCTTTGGGATCACTACCATTGGTACGGGTGGCTTGCTAATACTAGCAAAACGACGCGGATTAATTCCTAGCATATCTCCAGGAATTCAAGCTTTACGCGATGCAGGCTTATGGTTATCCGATACAGTTGTAAACTTGCTGAAACAACAAGCTGGGGAATAGAATCTACGAAACGATTGGACGATTGGGGAATTGGAGCAGTAGCGATCGCCCTTTGTATCTTAACCACGGCTTCAACATTAGTAGCGATCGCGCTTATTGTCCTTACCACAGCTTTAACGTTTGCAGCGATCGCGTTTCGTGTCGTCACTACAGCTTTAACATTTGTAGCGTAGGCGCAGCCCGCCGTAGGCATCGCTTGTTTGTTTGTAACGAAAGCTTTAATGTTGGTAGCGATCGCGCTGAGTGTCGTCCCGTCGATTATTCGTCATCATTCAAAATCGATTCTAAGATTTCAGGCGTTAATCCTCGCTCTTGTGCTTCAAGGCTAGCTTTATCCATTGTATTTCTCAGCCGTGCGATCGCCTCAAGTCTCGGAGTTGTAAATTGAGACTGCATAATTGCCGCAATCTTAAGTTGCAATTGTTCACGTTCTTCTTCAGTGGCATTGCGGTATGCTTCTGCTACCTCAAAGGGAACTTTGATAGTAATTTCTTCTTTAGTAATCATGGCTTGTTTGCTTCCATAATTTCTCATCTTTAATCATGTTACTTCCTTGGCTTGTGAGTTCCTCAGCTTACATATTTGTAATGATCGCACTTATTGTCGTCACCAGAGCTTTAACATTGGTAGCGTAGGCGCAGCCCGCCGTAGGCATCGCTTGTATGTTTGTAACGAAAGTTAAAGCATTAGTAACCACAGCTTCAACATTGGTAACGATAGCTTTAACGAAAGTAACGATCGCACTTATTGTCGTCACCACAGCGCGTCCCCTATAAACCCGACACCCTGAAGGGTGCGGCTATACGAACAAAGTCCACCTGCGTGGACTAAATGCCGAAAAATTCTTTTAGCCTGCGGAGGCAGGCTTTGTTTGTAGAGCCAGCGGCTTCCAGCCTGAGGGCTTCTGTTTGATTATATTGCAAGCGCGATCGCCCGATCGCCCAACAGCGATAAACTGACAAATAGACAATATTCCCCAATTACAACATGTCAGTTACTTCTACACCCTCACTGCGCGAGCAACAACATCCTTTAATTCGTCAGTTGGCTGATACGATTGAAGGTGCTTGGCACAAACACCTTGATTTATCACCCTACCATTTGCCGGCAGAGTTGGGATATGTAGAAGGTAGACTCGAAGGTGAAAAACTGACGATTGAAAATCGCTGCTATCAAACACCGCAGTTCCGCAAGATGCACTTGGAACTAGCGAAAGTGGGAAATATGCTGGATATTCTGCACTGCGTTATGTTTCCCCGTCCAGAATACGACATACCGATGTTTGGCTGCGATTTAGTCGGGGGTAGAGGTCAAATTAGTGCTGCGATCGCTGATTTATCTCCACTTTCACAACGCACTTTACCAGAAGCGTATAATTCTGAACTTTCCGCGTTACCTGCAATCAACTTTTCTCAACCCCGTGAATTACCAGAGTGGGGAGATATATTTTCGGAATTTTGTATCTTTGTTCGTCCCGGTTCTCCCGAAGAAGAAACGCTGTTTTTGTCACGGGTGCGAGACTTTTTAGATATTCATTGTACGAGAGCGATCGCTTCCCATCCCGCTTCACCAGAACAAGTATTAAAAATCATCGCCGGACAGCATAATTACTGCACCAAACAGCAACAAAACGACAAAACCCGTCGCGTACTCGAAAAAGCCTTTGGTTCAGATTGGGCTGAAAATTATATGACTACAGTGTTATTTGACCTTCCAAATTAATTATTCGCATTAGGACATACAAATACAAAAAAAATAAAGTGACAATATACCAAGAATTATAAATGTTGACTTATTGTCACTTTTTCTGCATAACTATCACTTCAAATGCTGAAAACTGCTTATCTGTAAGCTGTGCTACGTTTTCCGACAAATCATGAATGTAGAATTCAGAAAACAACAGTTTAATGGAGTCATAAAATAGCATTACATAAAGCAGCGAGTAATTCTACTAACAGTTTGATAGAAACTTTCGGAATTCGTTAAAAAAACAAGATACCCGACTTATTAGATAAATCGGGTATCTAAAAAAGGGCAATTTTAAATTGGCAAATAGCATTGCTATAGCATCAACTAAAATTAACCAGGTGTATCTGACCAAATTAAGCAAATCTCTCTACCAATAGAGCAAAACTTGTAATAGGTGTAGCCATCTGAAATGATTCGTAAATATTACCTTTTGCTCATAAAAGGCTAAATACTGCACTGCATATTTATCTGCTTAATTAATAGCTAAAATCCTTTTAATTCGTAGTGAGCGGTTTACCCAACGGGAGAGCCAGTCGCTCATGGGGGTAACGAACATGACCGCGCTGGCTCACCGCTCATAGCTTCGCTTTTAAGGGCTGAAGCCCTTACTACATTAAGTCCGCGTTTATTTATCATTATTCAGCTGGCTGGAAATCTAAAACCCTTTTTTGACTAATCCAACTACATCTTTTACTGAAATCACCACAATCAAACGGACAATATACCATGTCAAGGGTGAATGAAAATTCAAGGTCAAGCGAACAACCACTTGATCAACCTAAGATTTGGTGGGGTATCGCTGTAGCCCTACCAGTAGTCATCGCTTCCGGGGTACTAGCTACAGCCAGAATAGAGCAGCTAAAAAAACTCAGCAGTTCAGTACCAGTAGCACCAGTTCCTACTAGTATCAGTGCTGTGGGACGCTTAGAACCGCGAGGAGAAGTAGTTAAACTATCCGCTCCAACCGCAGGAGTGCAAGCTTCTTCACGAGTTGAGCAAATTTTGGTGAAAGAAGGAGAACGAGTCAGGAAAGGTCAAATAGTGGCGATTTTGGATAACCACGATAGCCAAACAGCAGCAGTGGAAGAAGCCAAAGCAAAACTGCAAGAATCCCGCGCCAATTTAGCACAAGTCAGAGCCGGTTCACCAAGAGACATTCAAGCTCAAAAAGCGGTAATTGCTCGTTTACAGGCTCAGTTAAGAGGTGAAAGTCAAGCTCAACAAGCAACGATCGCTCGCATTGCCGCTCAGTTAAGTGGAGAAAAAATCGCCCAACAAGCAACGGTTAATCGTCTGGAAGCCGAACTACAAGGACAACGAGATACTTTAAGAGCCACCGTTTCTCGCGTCCAAGCAGAAGCTAACAATGCCCAAGTCGATGCTCGACGCTACGAAACATTATACAGAGAAGGTGCGATTTCTCAGCAGGAATGGGACAGAAGACGCTTGAGTGCAGTAACTTCCTCTCAACAAGTTGCAGAAAGCCAAGCCACTTTAAGACAAGCAAAAGCAACTTTACAACAACAACTTGCCGAAGCTAGGGCAAACCAAATACAAAGTCAAGCAACTTTACAACAGCAGTTGATTGAAGCCAAAGTCAACCGCGATAAAACTATAGCGACATTGCAAAGGCAAATTGACGAAGAAAGAGCCAAATTCAACAGACTTTTAGAAGTTCGTCCCACCGATGCACTGATAGCACAAGCTCAAGTTAGTAATGCGATCGCTAACGTCAGAAAAGCCCAAGCAGACTTGAAATTAAGCTACGTTGCCGCACCCATCCCCGGAGAAATCATCAAAATTCACACCAAAGCGGGAGAAAACATGAGTGTAAATGGCATCGCTGAGATTGGAAGAACCGATCAAATGATTGCGATCGCCGAAGTTCCCGAAGACAGCATTGGTAAAGTACGTCTCGGTCAAAAAGCCACCATCGCTAGCGATAACGGCGCTTTTAACGGCGAATTACAAGGAACAGTCGTTGAAGTTGGCAGAAAAATCGGCAAAAAAGATGTCTTAAATACAGATCCAGCAGCAGATGTAGATGCCAGAGTCGTAGAAGTAAAAATCGCCTTACCTCTAGAAGCCAGCCAAAAAGTTGGCGGTTTAACTAACGCCAAAGTAGTAGTCGAAATCAACATTTAACCATCACCTATTACCCATTACCAATTCCCCATTACCAATTCCCCATTCCCCCTATAAAATGAGTCCAAAAATACCCTTAGCATGGCTACAATTAACACGCGAAAAAACTCGCCTTATCGTGGCTCTGGCAGGAATTGCCTTTGCCGACGTTCTCATGTTTATGCAACTTGGTTTCCGGGATGCCCTGTATTACAGTAACGTCCGGATGCATAGCAGTTTGCAAGGTGATATAGTTTTAATTAACTCTCAATCTAACGCCGTATTAGCAATGAAAAGCTTTTCACAAAGGCGGTTATATAAAGCTTTAGATTTGCCAGCAGTGCAATCAGTTCATCCTATATATTTAGACTACGCCAGTTGGAAAAATCCGATAACAGGTCGCCCTAGGAGTATTCTCACCTTAGCTATGAATCCAGAAGTTAATGTATTTAACTTGCCTGGAGTTCAAGAAAACTTAGATAAACTGAAACTGCCGGATGTAGTTTTATATGACCGTTCATCCCGAACAGAATATGGTCCGGTTGTAGCTAACTTTGAGCAAGGCAAAAGTGTCACAGCAGAAGTGCGGGGTAGACAAATTAATGTAGCTGGATTATTTACTTTAGGTGCATCATTTGGAGCTGATGGTAATTTAATTACTAGCGATGTTAACTTTTTTAGAATATTTAGCCATCGCCAGCGAGGATTGATTGATATAGGCTTAATTAAATTAAAGCCAGGAGCAAATGCTAACTTAGTTGTACAACAATTGCGAAGTTATTTACCAAAAGAAATCAATGTATTAACTAAACAAGAATTTATTGACTTTGAAAGAAATTATTGGGCAAGCAGCACAGCGATAGGATTTATTTTCACCTTAGGTACAATCATGGGTTTTGTAGTCGGAACCGTGATTGTATATCAAATTCTTTATAGCGAAGTTACAGAACACTTAGCTGAATATGCGACCTTAAAGGCAATCGGCTATACACAAAATTATCTATTATTTGTCATTCTTCAAGAAGCTTTAATTTTAGCAGTTTTAGGATACATGCCTGGATGGGCTTTTACGATGTTTTTATATAAACTGGCTAAAGACGCAACACTTTTACCAGTTTTCATGAGTTTAGATCGTGCAATAATGGTGCTAGTTTTAACAATTTTAATGTGCTTTATATCCGGTGCGATCGCCGTGCGTAAATTAGAAGCCGCCGATCCAGCAGATATATTTTAATTTAACCCCTAACCCCCGTACAGACGTTCCACTAAAACGTCTCTACCGCTTTTCCTAACCCCTCTTCAAACGAAAATGACAAAAAAACCTGTAATCGACATCAAAAATATCAGCCATTACTACGGTAAAGGTTCGCTGAAAAGACAAATATTATTTGACATAAATCTAGAGATTTATGCAGGGGAAATTGTAATTATGACCGGACCATCAGGTTCAGGAAAAACAACATTACTGAGCCTGATTGGTGGTTTGAGGTCTGTGCAAGAAGGAAGTCTAAAATTTTTAGGTGAAGAACTATCTGGAGCCAGTCAAAGTAAACTGGTAGAAATTAGACGTAATATTGGTTATATTTTCCAAGCTCACAACTTGTTGGGGTTCTTAAACGCTAGGCAGAATGTGCAAATGGCAGTAGAACTGAACAAAGAGATTTCTAAGCAACATGCGATTAACAAATCAGAAGCAATGCTTCAAGCTGTAGGTTTAGAAGACAGGATTAATTATTTCCCAGATAATCTTTCTGGTGGACAAAAACAAAGAATAGCGATCGCTCGCGCTTTGGTGAACCATCCCCCACTAGTGCTAGCAGACGAACCCACAGCCGCTTTAGACAAACAATCAGGACGCGATGTGGTAGAAATAATGCAAACCCTTGCCAAAGAGCAGGGAACTTCTATTTTGCTCGTGACCCACGATAACCGCATTTTAGATATTGCCGATCGCATCTTGGAAATGGAAGATGGTCATTTAGCCCGTAATTCCCAAAGCACTGTCAAAATAATTCATAACTAATAATTAATAATTCATAATTACACTATAAGTGGGTGGCAGTTACTCTCCACTTATAGTGAAGACCACGCTCATCAAAAATTGAGTGGGAGGTTGTACCCATTTTTTAATTATGAATTATTAATTATGAATTAATAATTATTCGGTTAATAATTATGAGTCAAAAGTTAAACATCACAACTCGTAACTCATAGCTGGTAGCTCATAACTCATAAATATACACAGTTATTACCTAGAAATGTGATTTTTTCGTTCCAGATAGCTTATCGGGTGACGGAGAATTTGCTTGACGACTAGTACGGAAAGTCACATTCACACCTTCATTTGATTGTTCCAGCACCAGCAAAGGCGTGGGTTTAGCCTTTTGATCCCAATGCATATAAGCAATTCTACCTTGAATCGTCGGTTGCCAAGTATCTTGGTCTTCAGCAGGGCTAAGATAAGTTTCAATACAATCGATAATTTGGCTGATGCTGGCAGAAGTTGCTTGCGTGGGTAACTTCATTAACCGAATTTGAACGCGAAACAGCACTCGCTTGGCAGGAACTCCCTCTATATTAGTCTCGTACTCTACATCAAAAACCTGATCCACCTGCCGTCCAGAACTATTGGCAATCCCAACAATTCCTTGTTGAGCCTGATTTGGACGTAGTGCTTGAGAAATTTGCTCTTTGACTTTGATTTTTACTTGATTGACGATCGCAAAATGAAACACCTCCTCAGCCATCCGCATTCGCAAATAATCCAAATTAAAATCCCGTGAGTTAATCAAATCGGGATTAGTCTCCATTTTTCTAATTGTTTCCAGCGCTAGCTTAAACTTTTTCTCTAGTTCTCGCGCCCGAAATTTTTCAAACTTGATTTTCTTCTCCAGCTTCTTCATCTCAAGTTTGCCATACACAATCAAAGCAATCACCGTCAAAGTTAGTACTCCAGAGGTTACGACTAACAACAATTGCGGTATTTGCTGATTGTTTGCTGGTGTCACTGGCACTTGCTGAATTGCCTTACTAATCTTAGACCCTGGCGATTGGGCAACAGATATTAAAATAGACATGGTTGCAAACAAAAATACTTGACTCCTGATTTTTAGGATGCCCAAATCCTTGATGTCATCTTGCGGTATTTTTGTTAATTTTTGACTAAGGGCATTGGGGATGGGGGGATGGGGAGAGGGGGGAATGGGGAGAGGGGGGAGACAAGGGAGACAAGGGAGACAAGGAAGACAAGGGAGACAAGGAAGACGAAAAGACAAACTCCCCCTGCCCCCTGCCCCCTGCCCCCTGCCCCCTGCCCCCTTGTCCCCCTTGTCCCCCTTGTCCCCCACTCCCCCCCTCCCCCCCTCCCCCATGCCCATTGCCCCAATCAATTCTTTTAGCAACATTCGTCTGATTGCTACAGATATGGATGGCACCCTAACGCAACAAGGTAAATTTACTTCTGCCTTATTGCAAGCTTTGGAGAATTTAGCGGCAGTTGGAATCAAAGTAGTAATTGTTACTGGACGTTCCGCCGGCTGGGTGAGTGGACTAAGTAGCTTGATGCCCATCGCTGGTGCGATCGCCGAAAATGGCGGTATATTCTATTCATCTAATAGCCAGACTGTAGCTTTAACGCCGATTCCCGATTTAGTTGCCCATCGCCAACATTTAGCCGCAGCTTTTGCCCAATTACAAACACATTTTCCCCAAATCCGAGAATCTGCCGACAATCGCTTTCGCATCACCGACTGGACTTTTGATGTAGCTTCATTGACTTCAGGTGAACTGCTTTCCTTAAGTAATCTCTGTCAACAACTGAATTGGGGATTCACCTACAGCAACGTCCAGTGTCACATCAAACCCTTGGGGCAAGATAAAGCTGTAGGATTATTGCAAGTATTGCGAGAATACTTTCCTGGTTATTCACCTCAACAAGTTGTCACCGTTGGCGATAGTCCCAATGATGAAAGTTTATTCGACCAACGTTATTTTCCCGTTTCTGTCGGTGTAGCGAATGTGATGGAATATGCCAATCAGTTGCAGCATCAACCTGTTTATATCACCACTGCTTCTGAAGGTGCAGGATTTTGTGAATTATCTAATTACTTATTGCAAACCGTGAAAATACGAAATAACACGTAGCCGTTACTAAAGCGCTAAAGCGCTCACTACATTCTCAATTCGTCTAAAATAAACTCGTAGCACCGAATACAACCATGACAGCTACTTTACCTGTCGCTCAATCGGAAATTTTCTACCCCAGTGCTGATGGTGAACCCGTGGCAGAAACTTACGATCACCTTTATGTTTTGCTAACCACCCTGGAAGTATTAAAACAGTATTTAGCAGAAACTCAGGCAACTGTTTTAGCAAATCAATTTATGTATTACGCTCAGGGATATCCTAAATTGCGGGTTGCCCCAGATGTAATGGTGATTTTTGATGTAACCCCAGGAGGTCGAGACAATTATAAAATCTGGGAAGAAGGTCAAGTGCCCAGTGTTATTTTTGAAATGACATCCAGCGGTACTAAAGACCAAGACCAAATCTTTAAAAAGACTCTTTATGAACAGTTAGGAGTCAAAGAATACTGGCTATTTGACCCGAAACGCGAGTGGCAAGAAGAACAATTACGCGGTTATCGCTTGCGGGGAGAAATTTACGAGCCAATATCTGATAATCGTAGCGAACCGTTAAAATTGCGCTTACAAGCTGAGGGACGGCTAATTAATTTTTATCGAGAGGATACCGGAGAAAAGCTGCTGATTCCTGGTGAACTAGCACAAGCGCTACGAGATGAAGTTGTGGCAAGGCAGCAAGCAGAAGCACAAGCAGAAGCTGAACGTCAACGTGCAGAAGCTGAACGTCAAAAAGCAGAACAAGCACAAGCGCAGGTAGAACAGTTAAAAGCAAGATTACGATCGCTTGGTATATCCGATACTGAGTAATTTAAATTGCAAATTTTTCCGAACACTACTCAAATCATATTAAGATGAAATAAAAAAGTTGCACTTGCTCCGCGTTTTCGCTGATGCTATGTAAAAACTAACTATGTAGTTTCTATGCAGGGCAAGCAATCATCAATCAAGCCGAGGGTAAAGACGCGAAAGTTACGATTTTGGAGTTTTTTATTACTCTTGATTGTCAGTGCGATCGCTATCTTTCTGTTTTACCCAAGACCGCAACCAGTAGTCAAACGCGAAAGCAATTACTTAATTCATAGACGGCAAGAATTTAATCAGCCTGAATTTTACCCAATCAAGCCATCCGAAAACTTAAAACTCTATCGACCTGTCGGTGAGTGGGTAGGAAAACTGATTTTACCCAAGAAAGAGCAGATAGACGCAAAATCGGACTGGTCGTGGTTACTAGTTCAACATGCACCAACTCAAGCGCAAAACCTTATCGGTCAAGTCGTTCGTTTGCAATGGAAAGATAAGCAAAACTCTTACGTAAAAACCACAAGCAGAGATGTGCGTTTTACTCCTGGCACTATCAAGAGTCAAAATAAGGGAATAGTTCATCCAAACCGTCTCAATGGTCGTCTTGGTGTCGGACCGCTACAGTCACTCGCTGGTGCGAAACCGAATGATGATATGATTGTTACCTTAGACCGTGCCGATGTCGTGACGGGCAGTGACGGTAAACCAGTTCTGCAAATTGAGCAAGAACCAACCCAGGCAACCGGACGCTTTTACGCTTTAGTGAAAATTCTCAAGCCAGAAGTAGCAAGCAGCACCTACCCGGCTCCGAAATTTTGTCCGGGAACGCGCCCCTGTCCGAGCGAATATTTCCGCGTTCGTCATTACAATCCGGCATCCGGTAACTTTGACGGACCAGAGGGAACAGTCAGGATTCCCCAGCAAATTTTAGATTCACGGGCATTCTTTTCATCTACTTCGCGCCAAATAGAAGCATCCCCCGCAGGCAAAGAAGGGTGGTATATATACGGTGCAAGAGATGCTAAAGGTATGTTTGTTACTCAAGCAGTAGCACCGCGATCGCTCTTTAAAATAGAACCAGATCGCGTATTGTTGGGAACATCCGCAGGGCTAAAATACATTAAAGTAGATAATTGGCGCAATACCGAGCAAAACAAAGGCAAGATTGAAACAGTTTTGCTCGATCCGACAGTAGCCCAACCGCTGCAAGCGCTATCAAACTGGAAACCAGGAGATAAAGCGATCGTCATGCACCTATTTGGCGGTATTGGCGGCAAACAAGGTGAAATCAGTGGGCTGATGCGTTTAGCCAACACTGTCGCCGGACACTTTGCCTTTGGAGTAGCTGAAGTAGTTCGCGACCCCTTCACGCAAGAGTTACGCTTTGACATCAAATATCATCAAGTTTACGCTCACAGTCCTGACGGGATAATATCCGGGACACAGCGCTGGGCAAACTATATGGGTAACTTTCAATGGGGATGGGCTGCAACGCGACCGGTTTCTGATGTTGTCGTCAAGTTTGAACCTGTGACGCAAGATTATGATTTTGGTGGCATTAAGCTTTCACCCTTGCAGGAATTTACCCGGCAGTTGCAGATTATGATGGCTCGTTATCGAGTCGGAGATGGAACGGGAAGTGCAACAGTTAGTCCTGCTACTTCTTGCGTTCAAGATGCCAGTCAAGCACTTTACATTACCTTGAAAGTCATCGAACAGCAAGTTACTTCAAATCCAGCAATCCAGAAGTGGCTTAAGGATCATCCTAGCGATCCGCAAACTTTTCGCTTTGAAAAGCTAGTTTCTCTCGGTTCATCTTTAGAACGGCAATTGAGTCCTTTGGGGATAGTCCGCGCTGACTGGGAAAGCAATGCATCTGCTTTAAGCGGAATCGGTAACGAAGAAGAGCCAAGGCTATCTCAAAACCGTAGCATCTGGGCAGCGCTGACAAGTTGGCGGACAATGTTACCCCGACAAGCGCACGATGAACTTGCTAGTATCTTCTTAAGCCAAAATGCGAAACTCTGGTTTCTGCGAAGCAACCAAATTGGCGGATGGCAGCAGGATATTATTCCAGAGGAAGCAACGGCAGTACTTGGCAGATTGAAGCTTCCCTTTACCAATGTTGCACCGATCCCGATTCTGTTGAATCGTGTATTAGGGTCTTTTGTCATACCCAATCAACAAGATTGGCTGATAGTAGGAGTGACATTATTGATTTATAGCGCGATCGCTCTACCCTTGGGCTTCTATTCCGGATTTTTGCGCTTTAATCTTTCCCCTATCAACTTACCTAACCGGTTATTTACAGGATTTCGAGCTTCGATAATTCCTGCTTTTCTAGAAGAGTTAGTATTTCGCGTTTTGATGCTTCCCCACCCCATAGAACTAGTCAATTGGGTAACGTGGTCATTGTGGGCAGCATTTTGTTTACTACTGTTTGTCCTTTATCACCCGTTCAATGCCAAAACCTTTTATAAAGCGGGAATTCCCACCTTTTTTCAGCCAGTTTTCCTTGCATTAACGGCATTGTTGGGTTTAGCCTGTACGATCGCCTATGCATTGACCGGTTGTTTGTGGACAATATTTTGCATCCACTCGATTATATTGCTAGTTTGGCTGCTAGGATTTGGAGGAATGCAAAAGTTGCGATCGCACCACACACACCCAGCCTGAACCGAAGGCTAGTAACCGTGAAGTTCAAACTTTGCACAGCATCTTTCCTGTAATGATGCTGATTTTTTTTGAAGGTGTTTATTTCAGACTTTCACAAGCGATTTATTGTACTGTTGACGAGGTATTTCAACATAAATAAATCCTCAATTAAGTTATGTTTAATGGTAATTTAAACATAACTTAATTCATAATTAACCAAAAATGTAAATTTTTTCATTTTTGTAGCTATAATCACATTTACGCATCAAAATAATCAATAAATAAAAGCTCTAAATATGCTGTCAGCCATATCTATCTATTTAAATTTAAAAATTGCTTGACACGGATGGCTTTAATCTTTTAGTATAACTTTTGATAGATTTTCAGTGTCAAAAATAATATATACTAAAGTTAACAATTCAAGCCAAATTTTTGAGGTAGCAAGTTATTAAGAAGACCACTAGCAGTACTAGAAACTAATCCTAGTTTAAGGAAGCTAATAAATATCTAGATTTTGTTTAGAACAGCGCTTCAGCTTTTAGTAAACGCTTATGCAGCCAGCATAATACTCATGCTACTAGCCTAGACAAGTTGGTTTATCAGTTTGTATAAGTCAGCAAAGCTTCAAGAGATGACGATACTGTAAAAATGTGAATTCTATATCTGCACAGACAAAATTTGACTGAAGCCAGTGCATATACTAACTGGAGTTTTACTATGTCTTCTAGCTTATCAAATAAAACAAATCAATTAGTTACATTCAAAAAGTATTTGCGTTCTGCCAATCTACAGTTTCTGAGAACATCAAATATTGGCGAATTTCTCCTTCAGCACTCGCAACTCTTCAAACCATGAATAAGTGATATTTACATAATTTACGCACTTTACAAATAGACCATTATGTGTATGGTAATAAAAGTATGGTTTTGCAATAGTCAGAAGGAAAAACTTTTCATTTCTATCTCAGGCATTGCATAAGTTGATTTTGGTTGCGGCTATATGAAAAAGAAAGTAAGTAAGTCTTAATCACAGAGAGCAGCTTTTTGCCAATGCGTAAGTTCTAATTTCTAATCCACAACATTTCTGAAAGTGCGACTGCTATTGTAGCCAAAAAACAAAAATCAACAACATTTATTCGACGATTAAAGTATGAAATATAACAGCATTGAACAAATCATCAAAAATAATCGGGCTTGGGTTGCACAAAAACAAACCCTAGACAGCACTTACTTTGAAGAAATGGCAACTGGACAAAAACCGCCTTATCTCTACATTGGCTGTTCAGACAGTCGTCTAGCCCTAACAAGATTTCCCGGCACAGAACCCGGAGAGTTATTTGTCCATCGCAATATTGCCAATCAAGTTTCTCTCACGGATATGAACTTTTTAGCCATTTTAGAATACGCAGTTGTCCATCTTGAGGTAAAACACATTATTGTTGCTGGACACTACGGTTGTGGTGGAATTAAGGCGGCTTTAGAAAGCAGAACAATTGGACTTATAGATAATTGGGTGAATCCAATTCGAGAAATATATTTACAAAAACAAGACGAAATTGATGCTTTGCCAACACAAGAAGAACGCTTGAATCGTTTAGCAGAGTTGAATGTGATGCTGCAAGTTAAAAATGTCTACCAAACTAGCATAATGCGTCAGTCACTCGCACAGTAAAAAGCGCCTGAGGTTCATGGCTGGGTGGTGGATATACGCACCGGGTTGATCAAAGACCTGCAAGTCTCAACCAAAGAATGGCAACTGCGCTCATTATCTCTTGCTGCACTTTGAGGTAGGATGACTAAGGGCTATATAGGAGGCGATCGCCTTCTGGATGCCTTTACCTCAAGCGATGGATAAAAATCTATATCAACCGCTGTCTCGTCCACTGTTTGTCTACGTCAACTACCACTCTGCCCAAATCAAACCCAAAGTTAGATTTTGTTCAATTCAATCAAGGTGAGGTTGGGACAGTGTTTAATGGGGAGGCTCAGTTAAACCTCACCCTGACGCAAGTGTTACGCAAACGAGCAACCTTATTTTAGCTTATAGCGCGATCGCACTTTCAGAGCGCATCAATGCGATCGCTATACAAAGGAAAGCACATCCGCAAAGCTTTTGGGCGGCAACGTTTTTCCTTGCCGCTCTATGCATGACTATCCGCAGTTTTTTTCAGTGGGAATTTTCCCAAATTTAAGCAGGCTAGGCGATCCCCATTTTTTATTAGTTAATTGCATCCACTTACTTGCTTAAATTTATCAAAGTATGCTGCGTTGATATCAGATAAATTATATCATGAAGTTTTGTAATATAGATAACATTTCCCTATGAAGTGGGTAGCCTAAAATGAGTTACTTTCCTGGCTATCTGCGGCGAAATCTGGCTTTAGTCATAAAAAAACCGCGTTAAGGCAAGAAAAAGTACATCTCAAGATACTGTTTGATTTTAGGTTAATTCATTTACATTGAAATTATCAAACCACATACCTAACAGCGGCGCTTAACAGACTAATAATTTAAAAAAATACCAATTTTATAATTTCTTTGTTATTTTGTATTTAACGGGACAGTTCTAAGTCTGGAGGGTGAGTTTAAATATCAATTGATTACACAATTTGATTATCATATCATTCGTGTAAATCAATTCATTCTCTCTTGCCATAATTGTATTTAAAACACAATTCAAATGGCGAAAATAGCTAGCGTAGTAATACGCAACCATTGGCAAAATCATTAAAACCAGGAAAATCTTAGTTAAGAATATGCTCAGAACAAACAATCGACGGATCATCTTCTCTGCTTTTGTTAACTCCGCAGAAGAAATCAAAAAGACAGAAATCAAAAGTCAATTCGCTCAACCTAAACCAGATTTCCTGCAACCTTTACGTCAATGGCTTGATTCTCTAGAGATTCAAAACCCTAAACTAGCGAAATTTATTGCTAAACTAATTCCCGCACAATGTCCCTTCGAGCGCGATATAATGCTCTTTGGTCGCAAAATAGCTCATATTCCACCGATGTGCAAGCTGAATCCTCTTTACGATCAGTTTGTGGGCTTGCGTTTTCGCGCTTTGTGCTATCTAGTAGATCAATGTGGTGAAGACATCCAGTCTTACTGCTGATTGTAATTACGATTAACGCAAGATGGAAATTAAAATTGAGCATCAACCCAGTCTAGAACATTTGCACAACTTAGGTGTGTTCGCATGGGACATTTGGGAAAAAGAAATCTCAAAATTTCCCTGGACTTATGATTCTCAAGAAACTTGTTACTTTTTAGCAGGTAATGTCATAGTTACCCCTGATGGGGGACAACCAGTACAAATGGGTCAGGGTGATTTAGTAATTTTTCCAGCAGGAATGTCGTGTATGTGGGAAATTACCAGCGACGTGAAAAAACATTATTTCTTTGATTAGTCAAGAATCAAGCAATTAGCTTTTAGCTAAAACGCTATAAAAGACAGCTAGATATATCACAAATTGAACTAATTGACAAGTTCGATATCATAGCAGTCTCCAAACAATTTTTTCTTCTCTTCACACCGCGCATTCGATAGCTAATAATTAATAGCTAGCAGCTTTTTGTCCCTTTATCTAAATTAGGACTTACGCACCCACTAAAGTCTTGTAGGGGCAATTGATGAATTACCCCTACGTAAATTCAAAGTTTTAACGACATGAGTGCGTAAGTCCTATAAATAAAGAACGTAGTGAGCGGTAAACCGCTCAAATCTTCGCTTTTAACGGCTAAAGCCGTTACTACGTTAAAACCTATTCTTCAGACATCGCTCATAATCATGTTAGTGGGGGGTTGGCAGATAAAGATGCTCCCACAGCAATTTTTATGAGGAGGAGGAAGAAAAGATGTTATTACATTTGAGTACGTGGCAGGAAGTTGAAGCTTATTTACAGCAGTCTCGTGGTATAATCCTTCCTATAGGTTCCACCGAACAACATGGACCTACAGGATTAATTGGGACTGATGCGATTTGTGCAGAAGCGATCGCTCGTGGTGTTGGTGAAGCAACTCAAGCATTAGTCGGTCCGACAATCAATGTCGGCATGGCGCTGCATCACACCGCTTTCCCCGGTACAATCAGTTTGCGTCCCAGCACTTTGATTTTGCTGGTAAAAGAGTATGTAACTTGTTTAACTAAAGTCGGTTTTACCAAGTTCTATTTTATCAACGGGCACGGCGGGAATATCGCCACTCTAAAAGCTGCTTTTTCCGAAACTTACGCGCACCTGGAAGATTTGCAGATTGCCAATGCCGAAAAAGTGCAATGTCAAGTTGCAAACTGGTTTATGTGCGGTTCTGTATATAAATTAGCTAAAGAATTATACGGCAATCAAGAAGGTTCTCACGCAACGCCGAGTGAAGTAGCTTTGACCCAGTACGTTTATCCAGAAGCGATTAAGCAAGCACCTTTGTCAACAGAAGTCGCAACCGGACATAGAATTTATGGTGCAGCTAACTTTCGGCAACATTACCCAGATGGACGCATGGGTTCAAATCCCGCATTAGCGACACCAGAACACGGTAAGCAGTTTTACGATTTGGCAGTGAAAGAACTCAGCAACGATTATTTAGAATTTGTGAACGCAGAATAAACCTTATACGTCGATAAATTTAACGTATTGTAGAGACGTTCCAATGGAACGTCTCTACGATTCATCCGACGGTTATGCAACGCTTTATGTTTTAATTTTTCTCATAAATAACAGATTGAGACTTAAAAAATCAAGGATTTTAGTGTCTGATAAAACTATCGTGACATGAGGTACTATGATGTCCCTGAAGAGTAAATGTGCATTGATTACAGGAAGTTCACGCGGTATTGGTAGAGCGATCGCTTTGAAATTAGCCGAGCATGGTGTCAAAGTTGCTATTCACTACTATCAAAATGACGAAGCTGCTAACGATACTCTATTACAAGTAAGGCAGCGAGGCGCAGATGGCTTTATAGTGCAAGCCGATGTCTCACTGCCAACAGACATCAATCACATATTTGATCAAGTTCAGGAAAAGTTCGGCAAGCTGGATATTTTCGTGAGCAATGCCCGACCGGATATGCCGACGTTCTACCAAAAGCCGATGGAGATGACTTTAGACCATTGGCGTGCAGCAATGGATTCTCAAGCTCAAGCATTCCTCCTTGGAACTCAAAAAGCCGCCAAGCTGATGCCGGATGGAGGCAGGATTATCGCCATTACCTATTCTCCAAGTGGGCGTACCGGAAGCTGGCAGCCTTGGGCTGCAATGGGAACAGCTAAAGCCGCACTAGAATCACTTTGTCGCTACTTTGCCGTCGCACTTGGATCTCGCGGCATTACTGTCAATGGTGTGAGTCCTGGTTGTATCTTTGGCGAACCCAACCCAGTAGAAGGTGGGGTTTTGCGTTTGTTGCCGCAAGCCGTACAGGAAGCAACTCAAACCTGGCACCAAAGCGGATGGACACCCATGAGGCGGCTTGGAACTCCAGAAGATATCGCCAATGCAGTCATGCTTTTATGTATGAAGGAAGCTAGCTTTATTACGGGTCAAATAATTCATGTGGACGGTGGCGCTTCCATCATGGACTCAGTGTATCCCCTCAATATTCAGCAGGGATAAACTGTTGTGCATTTAATACGCCCCTAATCCCTCTCCTTTATAAGGATGCGGCTATAGCGAATGGTAGGTCTGACCCCTCATTTTATCAACAAACCCTCGTAATCTTTAGTTAATACGACTTACGCAAAACTAACGAATTGTAGGGGCAATTCATGAATTGCCCCTACGTCAACTCAAGGTTTTGGCGAGATGAGTGCGTAAGTCCTGGTTAAAACAAAATATCACTTGTTTAACTACGAGCGATACCTTCTTCACGCGCTGCACTAGCAACAGCACTGACAACTCGCTCATCAAAGACTGAAGGTATAATATGTTCGCGATTCAAATCTCTTGGTTTAACCAAAGAAGCGATGCCTTCTCTACGAGAGGCTTCGCCAACGGCGAGCTTCGCTAACGCACTAGCTGCTTCCAGATACATTAGTACGGAAATCGTCGCCGCTCGACAATCTAAATCGTGAACGAGACGGTATATTTTCGATATAGTCGCAGTTATATAGCGAACTACTCCAAGTTATCGAGTCCTTGAACATCCAACGAAGAATAAGCAAATTATGATCGACTTCAGCCTCACTCAAGAACAACTTTTGTTGCAGAAGACAGCGCGTGACTTTGCCGAAAGCGAGATTAAGCCGATCGCCAAGATAATTGACGAATCTAACGATCCCAATATCATACCTTGGGATTTTTGTCAAGGCGTATTTCGCAAAGGAGCCGATTTAGGATTTACGTCTTTGCTGCTTCCACAAGAGTACGGTGGTATGGGTGGAAAGTGTATAGATTTGGTTTTGGTTCAGGAAGAACTCGGCGTTGCCGATGTCAGCATTGCCTGTAGCTACTTCAATCTTACCGCGAGCATGTCCCTTTTCCTTACCAGAGCCGGCACCCAAGAACAGCAAAAGCGGATGTTGTCGTCTGTAAGCTCGTCTTCGCCTCATCTGTTTAGTGTCGCAGAAAGTGAGCCAAACGTGGCAAGCTCGGATCTCTTCTGTCCCTCACCCGATCCCCAAATTGGAATGAAGACATTTGCTTCTTCAGATGGCGATCGCTACGTCCTCAACGGCAATAAGTCGGGGTTAATCACAAATGCTGGGATCGCCGATGCATATTTTATCATGGCACGCACATCTTTAGACAAACCGATGCGAGAGAGCATGTCCATGTTCTACGTGCCGGCTGATACACCGGGTCTGAAGTTCGGCAAGAGAACTCAGATGATTGGCTGGAAACCCTCTCATCACACTGAAATCTACCTCGACAACGTGCGGGTGCCTGCGGAAAATCTGATTGGGCAAGAGGGACAAGCTGGTGCGCTTTTGATGTTGCTTCCTGAGGTGTCTATCGGACTCGCAGCTAGTCATGTGGGTTTGGCTCGTGCAGCGTATGAATACGCACTTAATTATGCCAAGCAGCGGGTAAGCTGGGGTCGTCCGATTATTGAGCATCAAGCTGTGGCTTTAAAGCTAGCTGACATGATGGTGAATACGCAGGCTGCACGATTGATGGTGTGGGATGCAGCGATCGCAGCAGACACCGATCCTCAACTTGCCGCGACGGTTAAGGCACCGGCAGCCAAGACGTTTGCGGTGGATGTGGCAATTAAGAACGCGCAAACAGCAGTTGAGATTCTCGGTGGTTCTGGAATCACTAAAGAGTATCAAACTGGCAAATTTTTGAATGACGCTTGGATCGGATATTCCTGTGACTTCACGCGAGAGATATTGCGGCTTAATTTGGTAAACTTTATGTGAACTACAGATATAGCGGCAGACCTAACCCCCCAGCCCCCTTCCCTAGGAGGGAAGGGGGAGTCCAGTTCCCTCCCCTTGCAGGGGAGGGGGGTTTTGCGTAGCAAAACCGGGGAGAGGTTAGCGCGTACCTCACTCAACCCAAAAGCGCTATAAACACAGATGTATCAAATTCATCTGTATTTATCTGTAGTTAAAATCAAATATCAGTTGTTCAACTGCGAGCGATACCTTCTTCACGCGCTGCGCGTTGCACAGCACCAGAAACAGCGCTGACAACTCTCTCGTCAAAGACTGAAGGTATAATATGTTCGCGATTCAAATCTGAAGGTTTAACTAAAGAAGCGAATTTTGGTAAATTTTTCCACAATCAAAAAGCGATCGCCTCCCAAAAATCGCATTATTAAATTATATCATGGCTAAGGGCTAGGAAATTATCAGGTATTCGCTGCCGCTCAATTTACCTGTTAGAGGTAATAAGAAGATGAGGAAAATACTATTCATATTAATTGGTCTAAAAGGAGCTGGAAAAACATATATTGGAAGTAAAGTAAATAAAAATACAGACATAAAGTTCTTAAGAGTAGAGCCTATATGGCTGAAATTAGCGCCTGGTGAGAATGGTTGGGAAAGAGTAGAGAACGAAATCGATAAGGAGTTTCAGCAGCATAGTAAGGTGATGATTGAAAGTTTAGGAGCCGGAGAAGGATTTAATTCTTTGTATTCGTCATTAAGAAATAAATATGAAGTAAAACTGGTAAAAGTGTCTGCTGATTTTGATGAGTGCTTGAGAAGAGTGAGAAATAGAGACAATTCAGATCACATACCAGTATCAGATGAGAAAGTAGAAGAATACAATAAGATAGCAGCGACCATTAACCATAAATGGGATGCGGTTATTGATAATAATGGTCCAGCTACTGATGAAGATATACTTAGGGTCATTGAATCTATACAAGTGTAGCAACCTGCAATGCTAAATCCTAAAGGCTGAACAATTAGGGGACACGCTATAAGTTTTTGTAATGCACAAACAGCAGTCGAGATTATCGGTGGATCTGGAATCACTAAAGAGTATCAAACGGGCAAATTTTTGAATGACGCTTGGATCGGATATTCCTGTGACTTCACGCGAGAGATATTGCGGCTTAATTTGGTAAACTTTATTTAAACCACAGATAAACACAGATTAATTTGATACATTTGTGTTTATCTGTAGTTAAAACCAAATATCAGTTATTTAACTTTTAGCGATACCTTCTTCACGCGCTGCACGTTGCACAGCACCAGAAACAGCGCTAACAACTCGCTCATCAAAGACTGAAGGTATAATATGTTCGCGATTCAAATCTGAAGGTTTAACTAAAGAAGCGATCGCACTAGCAGCTTCCAGATACATTCTGATGCTAATCGACCCCGCTCGACAATCTAAAGCGCCACGAAACACTCCAGGAAACGCCAGAACGTTATTAATTTGGTTTGGATAGTCACTGCGTCCGGTAGCGATGACAGCAACATCCTTGCTGACCAATTCTGGCTGAATTTCTGGAATCGGATTTGCCATTGCAAAGACGATCGCATCTTTCGCCATTGATTGTACCATTTCCGGTGTCAACACTCCGGGGGCGCTGACACCGATAAAGACATCTGCACCTTGCATTGCACCAGCTAAAGTACCCTGTGCTTTGACAGCAAATTCCTGCTTTTCCTCGGTTAAATCGGTGCGACTAGTAGAGATAATGCCTTTTGAGTCGCACATCCAGATTTTTTCTGCGCCGGCTTTACAGAGTAAACGAGCGATCGCTACTCCCGCAGCACCCGCACCGTTAATCACAATACGGATTTCCGCCATTGACTTATGCACTAACTTCAGCGCGTTAAATAACGCTGCTAAAGTGACAATTGCCGTACCATGCTGATCGTCGTGAAAAACGGGGATATCTAACTCACTTCGCAGTCTTCGTTCAATTTCAAAGCAGCGAGGAGCAGCGATATCCTCTAAATTCACTCCCCCAAAAACCGGAGCGAGATTTTTTACTGTACGGACAATTTCATCTGTATCTTGAGTTGCAAGGCAAATAGGGAAAGCATCGATGCCTGCAAATTCTTTAAACAGCATCGCTTTTCCTTCCATGACTGGCAGAGCCGCATCGGGACCGAGATTGCCCAAACCTAAAACAGCACTACCATCTGTAACAATAGCGACAGTATTTTTTTTGATAGTTAAGTTGTAAACTTCTTCGGGATTTTGGGCGATCGCTGTACAAATTCTACCAACTCCAGGCGTGTAAGCCATTGCTAGGTCAGAGACGCTTTTAAGGGGAATTCTGCTAGCAATGCTGATTTTACCGCCGCGATGTAAATTAAACGTGCGATCGTAAACATTCAGCACCTTTATGTCTGGTAAAGCTTTTACTGCTTGGACAATCGTTTCCGCGTGTTCGGTGCTAGCTGCATCTACAGTGATATCGCGGGTGGAAAAAGAGCGCGTTTGCTCGATTAAATCAATTTGACCGAGATTACCCCCACAGGTTGCGATCGCTTGTGTGACTGATGCCAACATTCCTACACGGTTAGGAATTTCTAAGCGAATCGTCAAACTAAAACTCGAATTCGGTGTTAAGGCTACCATCGTGATTTTACATTTTAAATATTTGATTTTATAGTCAACTACCCGCCACCAAACGGAGTACCGCTATGGTGGGGGCTTGCATCTTCGTTCCACCTCAATTCCGAAAACCTTCGCAGGATTTCAGCTTTGGCTTCATCACGAGACACATCAGGGAGTGCTGACAAGACCCCCGTACTAATCCAGTCTTGCCGGACAAGCAGCGTTCTAAGTGCAATATTCCTGGAACCTACCAAGTCAGCATGGAGTTCATATCCGCAACATTCACAGCGAAATAGTAAGCCTTTGTCTGGTCTATTAGTTTTCGATGTATGCCCACATTTAGGACAACTTTGCGAAGTGTAATGAGCCTGAACCTTAGTTGCTAAACTGCCATTTAAAACTGCTTTATAGTCAATATACCCGTGTAGTTCAGCAAATGACCATTTAGCTTTATTCCGATTAGCTTTACGCTGTTTCTTGCTAACCCTCTTGCCTGACCTAGACTTAGTTCTTTCACGAATTCCGGTCAAGTTTTCTAGTCCAATCAAGCTGTTAGGTTTAGCAATTTGTTTGCTGATTTGGTGGTTCACGTCAGCGATAAACCGTCTCTCTCTGCCAGACAAAGTAATTGGTCTTCGCTTTGCTGACCGAGTGCCTTTACGCTGAAGACTTTGCCGTCTTTTGTGATAACGGTTAGCTATATGCCTAGCCTTCTTGCCAGAATAGAATTTAGTTTTATTCTGCAAGTCCGCTTCTACTGCTAAATAGCGTTGTCCAACGTCAACTCCTGAGATCCTAGTAATAGTCAATGGATTAATACTAAGTGCCTCGATTTCTAAACTCACCATCAGATAGTAAGTTTTTGATGAACGTTGATAGACAATCTTAGCTGCGCCAATCTTGACGCAGTTGGCAATCAAATTTAAATGCTTGTTGTATCCATCGTAACGGACAATTACACGACCATTTAAAGTATTAATACTAACTCTTTGCTCACTCTTAAAAGAGTAGTCCCTTTGGTAGTTCAAAGTACAAGTACGAGAGATGTATTTAGGGGCTTTATCTAGTCCTTTATATCGTTTATTGGTGTACCCTTGCTTTATGGCTTCACTATTTTGTTTTGCTTTAGTCCACAAAGTTTTGTAGGTTGCCGATACTTGTCTAGGAATATTACACGCCATTTGCGCTCCCAGACTGAACCGGGTTCGTAGGTCTGCATAAACTAGTTTTTGCAACTTAGTGCCATTGCTGGACTTGCCATTGTCAAAAGCCACGAGCGAAGTGTAATTCAAGGCATCACGATAAGCCAAAGTCGTTTCAGCCACCAACGTTTTTTGCTCGGAGGAGAGATTCAACTTTAATTTAGCGGTAATTACTTGGTTCACAATCTTCACTGAACTCCGAATTATTCTAACTAGTGAAGATATTTCTGGCAAGCACAATGCATTTGTTTGTCTCTTCCATCCATCCTTCAAGAGTGGTACCCACATTAGGCACATTAGTCAGATGGGTGTCGTCATCTCACCCGCACGCGGTTCCAGTTGAATTTATTTAAAATTTCACACTTCACTACTTATTAGCCTTGCGCTCCCGCGCACGCTTCGCGAACAGGCTGAAAGATGCTGTTATAGCGAATTAGGGGTATCGCCCCTCACAGAAGGATTTTTCGTCATTTCACGCAATTGTAGAGACGTTCGGTCCGGAACGTCTCTACGAGGGTTTTTTGGTAAGGTATCCTTCTTTCTTGTCGGTTAATTTGAAAACAGTTCCAAGTCCCCTTTATGCCATCGGTTGAGGTTCTTTGACTTTCGCTGCCAACGACGTAGGGTCAACCGATTTTAGTTCACCGTGGTTGAGTGTCCAGCAACTGTCAGCGATCGCTAACATATCCCCAGCATCATGTGTGACAACTAACAGTGTCCAATGTTGCTTCAGTTTCGCCAATAAGTTTACCAATTGCCGACGCATTGACCAATCTAATCCTGCTGTCGGTTCGTCCAGCAGCAGAACGTGTGGTTGGCGAATCAACTGCACCGCTAAAGCCAAACGTCGCTGCTGACCTCCACTTAAAGCATGAGGTGGTGTACTCAGAGATAAATGCTCTAATCCGACTTCAGTAAGTGCTTCTTCAACTCGGTTTCTTCCTAGTTCTGGATGCCCCAAACGCAATTCTTCTAAAATAGTACCACCGCAAAAATGCCGCTCTGGAAACTGAAACACCAATCCGGCTAATTGTTGTAATTGTTCGGCTATAAGTACTTGTTCGCGCCATAAGACTCCGCCAGATGTCGGTTCGGCTAGTCCTGATAAAATTTCTAGTAAGGTACTTTTGCCGGAACCACTCGGACCAATAATTAAACCTAGTTGTTGCGCTGGTAAGTCCAAATTGAGTGATTTGAGAATTGGTGTAGGGCAAGCTGTGGGATGATAAATTAGATTTCTGAGATAGAGCATTTGTTAAGATTACCAAAAAGTCAGCAAATTACTGATTAACTACACTAAGAGCAACTAAAAAATTCCGAAAATTTTCTTCAATTAATTACCTACCTAAAAAAATTAATCACTTGAGCAAGAAAAATCCATCTTCTTACCGAAGTGTACTTTTCTTTATTGTGGCAGACTTACCCTTGGTCAATAGCTATAACAAGCATGGAAACTTGGAAAAGTTACCAAGGTGAAATTGTGTATAAAATTTTTCAAAGAAAGCGCAAGTCAGAGGGGGTAGGGTGTAGGGGGTAGGGTGTAGGGAACCTACGTTTAAAAACGTGGGACGCACGGCTCTGGACGCTTTGCGAAATCGTGAAGAATGCCACTCAAAGCAATTCTTTTTTTTACGCTTGCTTAAACCCACAAAGTAAGTTTTCTCCCCCACACCCCACACCCCACACCCCACACCCTGTTTTTTGTAACCAGTTTTTTAGATTTTAAGTAACAAATAAAACAATTTAAAGCGTAATTATTCTGAGGTTAACAATGACTAAATGGTTTTACGTTTCTCAAAAAATAGTGTCTGCCAAACTTGGTAGGCTGGCTCAAGCAAGTTTTGCAGTAGCGATCGCCCTCATGTGGCTAAATCCATCTTTAGCTGCCGATCCTTTTCGTACTAACGACCAAAGGAAAATTGGCGACAAGACAGAAGCAGCTTTTAAGGCAATTTTCCAACAAGGTAACTACAAAGAGGCAGAGCTTTACTTACAACAAGCCGAATCTAGTGAACCAAATGAACCACTAGCTTATGCGATGAAGGCATCTTTAGCATACGCTAATAAAGATTTGTCTGCTTTAGACACATACAGTAAAAAAACCCTGCAAACCGGACAAAATCTGATTGCTGTAGACCCGTTGCGTGGCAATTTATACACTGCTGTCGGTCATTTTTTAGAAGGTGCGGTAATTCTCCAGCGTCAGGGTACAGTTAGCGGGGCACCGCAAGCTTTGACTCGGTTGCGACAAGTTTATCAATATTTAGACAAAGCCGAAGCCGTTTCTGCCAACGATCCAGAACTGAATTTAATTAAGGGCTATATGGATTTGATGCTAGCTGTCAATTTGCCTTTTGCCAATCCAGAGCAAGCGATTGAACGCTTAGAAAAAAATGCAAGTCCTCAATATTTAGCCAATCGCGGTGTTGCTCTTGCCTACCGGGACTTAAAACAGTACTCTCAAGCACTAGAGTATGCAAATCGAGCCTTGAAAATGACATCTGATAACCCGGAGATGTATTATCTAAAAGGGCAAATCTTGCAAGAACAGGGGAAAAAAGAAAAAAGCAAGCCAATGATACAAGAAGCGATCGCTAATTTTGACAAAGCACTAGCAAAAAAATCCCAACTTCCAGCTGGTTTAGTCAAACAGATTGAACGCGAACGTCGTAGTGCTACAAACCGCCTAAATAATACTGGAAGCTAATTCGGCAATTGGGCATGGGGCATTGGGCATTGGGAATTGGTAATTGGTAATTGTCCACGCCAGATGCTTCAAGTCTGGCGACCGAACGCACTGGCTCCCCTTGTCTCCCTTGTCTCCCTTGTCTCTCTTGTCTCCCTGCCCCCTGCCCCCTGCCCCATTCCCCATTACCCATTCCCAACTTTAAATGCATATTCAATTTCGCGATTTTAATCCTTTTGATGTTTGGATTTGGCTAAGTTTTACTACAATTCCTTCTGAACGAGAAAAGCAGTATGTAGAAGAAGTTTTCAATTCTTGGTTTTATTTAGGCAAATTAGGTGCATTTAATGCCGAAAATCTCCAGGTACAGGAAACCGGAGTTGATCTGAGTTACATGAATTACGACTCCCAAGGTTATGACAAAAGCTTGCTAGCGTTGATGCATAATATGGGTGAGTTTGAATATCAGGGAACTTGGGCACGTTGTTGGTTTGATTTGGGAACTAGTGATGCGATCGCTCTCGATATTTTAATCAATTCTCTCACGCAATTGAGTGAGGAATATGTCACCATTGAGCAATTATATATCGGCGGCGAAAATGACGATTGGTCTGTGGAAGATAGCGAGAGTCATCAATTTTCGCAGAATAATTAATTTTTCACAATAACAATGCATAAACCAGGTGAAATTCGCGTTTTAGCTTTGGGGCTAATTAAAAAAGGCGATCGTACTTTTATTTCCCAAGGCTACGATCCAGTTAAGCAGCAAACTTTTTACCGCGCAATGGGTGGTGGTGTTGACTTTGGGGAAACGAGTTTTGAAGCACTTCAGCGAGAATTTCAAGAAGAAATACAAGCAGAATTAACTAACATTCATTACTTGGGTTGTATAGAAAATCTCTTCACTTTTAACGGTAAACAAGGTCACGAAATCTTGCAAATATATCAATGTGATTTTGTCGATCCCAAGTTTTATCAACTGGAAAATTTAGTGTTTGCTGAAGGTGAAAGACAAAAAACAGCGCTTTGGGTAGAAATTAGCCGTTTGAAATCAGGAGAATTAAAGTTAGTACCCGAACAGTTTTTAGAGTATTTATGAAGCAAACAGGCAAAATACGAGTAAAAGTATTTGGCTTAATTCGAGATCAAGAAAGGCTTTTTGTTTCTGAAGATTACGATAGCGTGAAGCAAGAAAAATATTACCGCGCTTTAGGTGGTAGTATTGAATTTGGTGAAACTAGCCACGCAGCCCTACAAAGAGAGTTTCAAGAGGAAATTCAAGGGGAATTAACAAATATTCGCTATCTGGGTTGTCTGGAAAATTTATTTATTTATGAAGGTAAACCGGGTCATGAAATTGTTCAAGTTTATGAATGTGATTTTGTTGATTCCAAGTTTTATCAACTAGAAAAATTAGTGTTTTTTGAAGCGGGTAATTCTCAACATCAAGCGATGTGGATAGATATTTATCGCTTCAAATCAGGTGAGTTGAGATTAGTACCTGAGCAGTTCGTCGATTATTTGTAAAGAGTATTTTTTACTTTTATTAAGAAAGTAATGTCATTATTTTAGCAATTACATTTTCAGTGATATCGTTAGAGGCTTTTTCTTTAAATTGGGCGTTTCTAGCTTTCCAATCCAAGCTTTTAACTTGGTCTGCAAGAACGACTCCTGATGTTTGCATTTCTTGAGGAAGTAATACTTCAAAAGGATATTGTTTTACCTGATTAGTAATAGGACAAATTAGCGCCAACCCTACTTTTTTGTTGTAACTGGCGGGAGATACAACAATAGCAGGGCGACGCTCGGCTTGTTCATGACCTTTTTGGGGGTTAAAATCTATCCAAATAATATCCCCTCGCTCAGGTACATAAAAGGAATAGTTACCAGATTTCACTGCCTAGGCAACTCCCAGTATCTACCTCTGTATGAAGGTTTTCTGGCGTTACTTTTTCAAGTAATTCTTCTAGGGTATAGCTCTTTCTTTGAGGAGCGACGATTAGTTTACCCTCAGAAATACTGATAGACACATTTGTACCTTCCCTTAAGTTAACTTGATCGGCTATATATTTGGGCAGGCGAATACCAATACTGTTTCCCCACTTTGAAACTACTTGGGAATACATAATTTACATCAATTCTTTTTGGCAGCTAATTTACAACACTTTTTAAATTTAAATCATGTTGTATATACTAAGTATATACTAAAAATTCCACAAGCTTGCATTCTTCATTTATGTTTATAGATGGAGTGTCAGGAATTACTCGACATGACAAACGATTTTTATAGTCAGCCTCTAAGATAATGATGGAACGAGGAGTTGGGAGTTAGAAATAATATAACTCCTATCTCCCCCATGTTATTTTCCGCTGTAGAAAAAGGCAATTTCTTTCTCTTTTAAAGGAGCAAAACCAGCGTCTACTAGTTTTTTATCGAGTTCTGCTTGGGGAATGTGTTTTGCGCCAATTCGCACGATGCGCGATCGCATTGTATTAGATACGCCACTGCGCTGTCTATTTGCCTCTAGCGCCATAACTTCGGTGTACAGTTCTAACTTGGCTGGGGGAATTGGAGAACCGTCAAAATCAATTCCTTGGGCGATCGCTTCATCAATCGCATCGGCACCTGTGGTAGTTTGATTTCCTGGGTTAATTTCAGCAGGCATGGCAATTTAATTAGTCTAAAGGCTATAAGTATATTTTACCAGCCTTAGGTATTGGCGAGTGGTGAGTAGGCAATCGGGAGTAGTAAAAGAAAAATTCCCCACTCCCGACTTTCCACTCCCCACTCCCCACAATATTTGCAGATACGCTTGTCAGTTTGAGAGTTTTTAGTTTAATCTCAAACCAATGGTGTAGCCATAGGTGGTGCTATGTCTGAATCTCATACTCCTCATCAAAAAGAGCGTGCTTTAGAAAAAGCTCTGACCAATAAAATAATAGATGATTGTTTTGCTTACTCGGAAAGCTGGCTGCGAGCCATTTTGCGGATGTGCATCTTCTCTTTGGCTTATTTAGATGGACAACCAGTGTTTGTCGTTGAATGTCCTAATCAAGCGGTAGCTAAACGCTTGAGTCGTAAAACTTATCCTTTTCGAGGAATGGTATATTATTTAACAGATAAATCGAACGATCGCGATCGCACTTTATTTTGCTATCAAAAACCGGACGGCGTTAATTGGCGCTGTTTTGATACTACCACCAACTCTTGGAAAACCTTGAGTAATTTACACACACCGATTGCGCCAACTGATAGTTGATACTAGATTGTCAAAAGTCACGCATTCAAAAATAATTACTCTTGACTTTTGACTATTAACTAATTACGAGATTGCCGCGTCACTAAACCGCCGGCAAATGCCCCTAAAACTGTCCCCGTCCACAGTCCGGTAGTGCTACCTTGCCACATTGCTCCTGGTGTCACCCAAGCGTTACAAACTTCCTTTAATACCCAACCTTGATTTTGACACTTTTGGCTATGGATAGCTAAAGTAATTTGCCCGCTAATATAACCACCAACCAATCCTGAAGTTAGCGCTAAAAACGTGCAAATTAGAACTCTGTTCTTAGTCATTGTAGTGAGCGGTTTACCGCTCAAAGCTAAGGTAGTAAGGGCTGAAGCCCTTACTACATTAACCCGTATTTCTCATACCGGCGGCAATACCGTTTATAGTTAACAATGCCCCTCGCAGCAACTCACCCTTACTGTAACGAGAATGAATAACCCCAGAGGTGGTATTAGTCATTGACTGCCGTAACCGTTTTATGATAGATACCTGTATAAAACCTAATGGTACAATTGTTCCATTGCGTAATTGCACTGAGCGCTGCAAAACAGGATCGCCATCCAAAAGCCGTTTGTGGTCGGTGATTTTCAGCACCAAATCTCGTGTCAGATAAAATTCGCTGGCGATTTGCTCAAACACCTTGTCAAAGCGGGCTTTATCTTCTGGTTGCGACAATTCCTGGACGTAATGTTGCGCCATTTGAATGTCTACTTTTGCCAAGGTCATTTCTGCCTTGGAAATTACCATCTTGAAGAAGGGCCACTTGACATAAAAGTAACGCAATAATTTTAGGTGTTCTTCGGGTTCTTCATTCAAGAATTCTTGTAAAGCTGTGCCGACACCGTACCAAGAAGGCAGCAAAAATCGAGTTTGCGTCCAACTAAATACCCAAGGAATGGCTCGCAGACTGCTTAAATCTTTCTTACCAGATGGACGACGCGCTGGACGAGAGCTAATCTGCAATTGGCTAATTTCTTCTATTGGCGTTACTTGGTGGAAGAAGTCGATAAAATCGGGTTGCTCGTAAATTAAAGAGCGATAATGTGTACGCGATCGCGCTGCTAATTCTTCCATAATCTCATTCCAGGGTTCAATATCATCAAACCCTGTCCGCAACAAGCTAGCTTGGATTACAGCTGTAGTGATGGTTTCCATATGATACAAAGCCAAATCCTGCAAAGAGTATTTGGAAGCCAAAACTTCACCCTGTTCTGTAATCTTGATGCGTCCGTTAATACTGTGACCCGGTTGCGCCAAAATAGCTTCATAAGCAGGTCCCCCACCACGTCCCACAGAACCACCGCGTCCGTGGAAAATCCGCACATTCACCCCATAATCTTCGGCTATTTTCTGCAATGATTTTTGAGCTTTGTGAATTTCCCAGTTACTACTCAAAAAACCAGAGTCTTTATTGCTGTCAGAATACCCCAGCATGACTTCTTGCAAGTTAGGGGTGAGGGGGGAGGAGGGAGAGGGGGAGGACAAGGAAGAGGGGGAGGACAAGGGAGAGGGGGAAGACAAGGAAGAGGAATTTCCCCCTTGTTGCCCTTGTTGCCCTTGTTGCCCTTGTCCCCCTTGTTCCCCTTGTCCCCCTTGTCCCCCTTGTCCCCCTTGTCCCCCTGTCTCCTTGTCCCCCTTGTCCCCTACTTCGTACCCGCCGGCTAATAAAGCGCGATATAAAGGTAGTTCAAACAGTTGACGCATGACGCTTTTTGAGCGTTGCAAGTCTTCCACCGTTTCAAATAGGGGAACTACTTGGATGCTGCCGATCGCCGTACCTGGATCGAAAAGTCTTGCTTCTTTGGCTAAAAGTAATACTTCGAGTACGTCGCTAACTTCGCGGCACATGCTAATGATATAAGTTTGGCAGATATTGACACCAAACTCTTGTTGGAGCGATCGCGCTACGCGGAAAGTTTCAATTACATCGTTAGTTTTTTCTGAGAATGGCAATTCTGCCGGAATTAACGGACGCCGGGTTTGCAATTCTCCTACTAACCAAGCTACTCTTTGAGCTTCTGATAGCTCGTGGTAAGATAACGGCAATAATTGCAGGTATTCGAGAATCTCATTCAGTGCATCAGCATGGCGGGATGATTCTTGTCGGATATCCAATTGCGTTAAGTCAAAGCCAAAAATTTCGACTTGACAAATTAGATTCTCTAGTTCGCGACAGCTTAAACCTGTTTCTGTCAGGTTGTGTTGAATCAATCGCAACTCTGCTAAAAATTCCCCTCCCGAACGGTACATTGGGGCATCTTCATTTTTTGGCGTTTCTCGTTTATATAAAGCTATATTGCGATCGCGTGTATTTTCCAGCCTTTTATGCACGTAAGAAAGCTTCAGCCGATACGGTTCTTGCCGATAACGCAGCGCTAGCGCGTCATATATTTCGCTTAACTGCGATTGATCCAATTCTAGAGATTCCAGCAAGTCTGGTAAAACATCACTCCAGTGCATCGACACACTTAATAATTCAATCAGTTGCTTGACCGACTGAATATATTTTCCTAACACCATTTTCCGTTGATAGCAAGCTGTTTGCCAGGTGGTTTCTGGTGTGACTGATGGGTTTCCATCTCTATCTGAACCTACCCAAGAACCAAATCGGCAAAAGTTTTTCCTAGGGGGTTCTAGCCAAGGAAAGGTATTAGCTAAAGCGTATTTGAAGCGTTTATACAGTTGGGGAATGCCATCAAATAAAACTTCTTGGAAGTAATGCAGCGTGTAGTCTACTTCATCGAGTACACTTGGTTTGAACTGATGCAGCTCGTCAGTACGCCACCACAGGCAAATTTCTTCTAACAATTGTTCGCGTAAATCTGCTGCTTCCCAAGGATATCCTCCAGCGGTGTTACCCACGCGGTTTTCTATTGTATCGAGTTTTTGTAACAGGTTCACCACCTGTCGCTGTTTATCGCGGATCGTATGACGAACAATTTCTGTGGGGTGCGCTGTAAAGACTAAACGCACATCCAATTGAGAAATCAAACGTTGAATTTGCTGCGGTGGTACATTCAGTTTGAATAATAAAGGAAATAACGCGGCAAAAGTTCCTTTTTGTTTATCGTTAGCAGAAATACGCCAGCTTTTTGCTAGCATATCCGCTCCCAATCCGCTGTTTAGCGGTGCATCATTTTCTCCGTGGTTGGATGAAGAAGTGATGTTTGCTAGATTTTCTTGTTCTACCGAGTCGGCTTCTACTTCATAGCGAGTTAATTGCTGCCGTTGTTCGTAGTCTTGTTCGATAATATTGATCAACTGGAAATATAAAGCGAAGGCACGAGCTGCGCGGATGGCTTCGTTAATATTGAGTTGTTCAATCAAATTGAAGACTTCTGCTGCTTGATCGTTTCTGGCTTGTCCTTCTGGCGAACACAGATCCCGTAGCTGCCGCAATAAATCTACCATCTTTTGACCGCATTCTTGCCGCAGAACCGACTCCCACAATTCTTCAACTACTTGGAGACGATGGCGCAAAAATAATTCGGAAGCGGGGTAGATATTTTCAGCCTGAGCCAAAGAGTATAAAACGGAACTCATATCTTCTGTTTTAGTAGAGCCGATTACTGTTGACAATTCTTGGTTTGTAAAGTTAGCGCGTCATCATACAGCAGATCGCACTAACTTCAATTTAGGAAATTTCAGACTATAATCTTTAACTTCGGCTTAACTCGTCTTCATTTGGGAAGTTGAGGATGGGTAAGCGATCGCCCCGAAAAATTTCTTCACTGGCTTGTCCCATAGCAACTAGTGCAGATTGACTTGCTTTTTGTGCTAAAAGCAGCAGTAGTATAGACGCTGTACCTGTTTGCGTCATTAAAAACTGGGGAATAGTAATTAAACCCAGATTTAATCCAGAGTTGGATGAGTAATCCATAAAAGGCATCGGTTAGAGGTGATTATTGAAGGAATAATTGAACAAACGTAAAGTTTACGCAAAGCGTCGCTGGTAACTTCACAAAACTCTTATTGTTTATTATGCAAGGTTATAGAGTAACAAAAGTGTTAAAAAAAAACTTCAAACTGTGATAAATCTATGGTTCTAGTTTACTGGGCATTGGGGCATTGGGTATGGGGCATTGGTAATTGGGCATCGGTAATTGGTAATTGGGCATCGGTAATTGGTAAGAAAGGAGGGGGAAAGGGGAAAGGGGAAAGGGGAAAGGGAAAAACTCTTCTTCCTTTACCCAAAACCCTTTACCCTTTTCCCCTCTTCAAAAACCCATTCCCCATTCCCCATTTTCCAACAACTAGCTTTTTGTAAAGTCTACTGAGCATGAAAACAGCATCACTAGAACGCCAGAAATCTTTAGCGCAGTGGGTCAGCCAAGCAACAGGTATCAACACTTTCGGGGTGAAAATCCAGTTGCGAGGAAACGACTTGCACATTCTTTGTGAAGGTCGAGATTGTCCTCAACGTTGGCAAACTCTGTCGGACTTGCTGCAAGCGTTACAGCAGACCGACTTGGAAATGTTGACAAAAAACCAGGAACCTGCAATATACCAAGTATTTGTTTATGGTCGCACAAAAGGAGACAAGCGACCCCAATGGTGTCATCGAGTTTATTTAAATCAACTCGACAGACATTTAGAACAGGTAAATCAAGCCCTGATTAAAGATGCGGAAAAATCCAGCATCAAGCCTGGTGGGGCGATAATTGTCTCTAATGAAAGTTTGGCACGCCAAGGACACCCAGATGCGATCGCTCGTTATCTCAGCGAAACGTTGAGTACTTTGGGTGTGTCAGTTGAAGTCAAGGTTAAGAACCAAAAGCCACAAGAAAAAAGTTCTCTAGAAGAAAATCGTCTGTGGATATTTTGTCAGTCGAGTTACAGTCCCGATCCATCTTTAATCGCCGAACCTATAGCTCAGAAACTACGGGATTTGAAGCTATTAGGCTATCAAGATGCTGTTATCGCTTCGCAAGTTGTTGGCGAAATAAAGCCGGAGTGGTTGCTGCGGATAGATTTAACGCCTCCTGAGGTAATGTTGAAAGAATGGGCACGTTGGGGAGATATACAAGCGATCGCTCTTGTTGTCGGTGCAGCTTTGTCCGAATTAAAAGTTACGGTGCAAGCTTCTTTGAAAGAATCGACGCTACATGTATTTTGCACCTCAACCGCCGACTCAGCAATTGTCCCAGATAAAACAGCGTGCTTGAATGCAATTTTACCTCAATTAGAAGCGATCGCTCCTCAAGGAATTCTCGCTGCCACCGTTTACGGACAAAAAACCACCGGACAACAACTAGATTGGATTGATTGGCTCAATTTACCCGCTTCTGAACATCCAGCGCTTGCTTCATCAGTTCTGGAATTAGCGAGTTCTGGTGATGAACCGGCGATTCATTTTTTACTAGAACGCTTACTGAATCCTGACTTAAATTTACGCCTGAAAACAGGTGGTATTCGCGTACTTTTGTTAAGAAAAGGTGACTTGCTACACGTTATGTGTGATGCACCTATTTGTCCCGGCAGAAAAAAAGTTGCCCCCAAAGTTACTCAGTGCGTCCGCCAGTTAAAAATACCCAATATAATCGGAGTAAGGGTGTACGGTCGGCGTGCTGGTAATAAAGAACCTTTTTGGAATTATGGCGTTGATTTTGAGCAACGCGAACGTTTAGTACCAGAAGCTACCCCAGAATTTGCAGCCACTTCTGCCTACGTTAACGAGCTTTTACCCTCCGAGAGTAGTGAGCCAATTTTGCGTCCCGATTTAACAACCGAGGAAGTTCAGACTTTTGTCACCGAAATAGCTCGAGATTGGGGTGCAACCGCGAGAAAAAGTCTTTTGGCAACGCAGCTATTCATAGAAAAAGATTCTACCGAGCGAAACGTTGATTACCAAGGTTTAAAAACCGCTTTGGTTTGGGGAACGCTGGGATTATTGCTTACCCTGCAAACCGATTGGATATTAGGTCAAATCGTTGCTTTGACTGCACAGAAACCAACAGTTGCTAGCGTCACGCCGAAATCGTCTTCTGTGGATGACGAAAATCAAGGTGAGAGAACTGCCTTTTTTGCGGATACTTCTGGGAAAAAATCTCAAAGCGATGCTGTATTTAACGCTTCTGGATTTATAAAAGATGATAATACGTCGTCAAGACCAAAGGCAACCGCAACGGCGATTTTATTAGCAGCGCGATCGCAAATGCCGAGTTTCAATGCCAGACAGTTAGATGAGCAACTGGCATTGTATAAACAGCGTCTCGCTAAAAATGGTACTCCCCCAAAGGTTTTAATTATTGGTTCCTCCCGCGCTTTGAGGGGAATAGATCCGGCAGCACTTGACAAAGCTTTGGCGACTCAGGGTTATCCCGATGTAGATGTATTTAATTTTGGTATAAATGGAGCCACAGCACAAGTAGTAGATTTTATCATTCGTCGAGTTTTAGAGCCATCCGAATTACCAAAAATTATTATATGGGCAGATGGTTCCCGTGCTTTTAACAGCGGTCGAGATGATGCAACCTTTAAAGCGATCGCTGAATCAGCCGGTTATCAACAAGCAATTCAAAAAGTATTAGCTAGTAATACGAATGATGTTCAATCGGCAAGCAAAGAACAACAAAAAACAAAAGCCGAAAATCAAGATGTCAATAGCTATCAAGCTGTTAATCAATCTTTAAATGAAGCTTTAGCTAATCTTTCGGCTACATATCAACAGCGCGATCGATTCAAAGCTTTCTTGAACAAAGAATTTAAATCTTTGCCGATAATTAGTAGTTCTCAACCCGCTGCATCAGCACAAACAACTGATAACTCTGAAGAATATTCTCAGCAAGCAGTTGACTTTGATGGATTTTTACCTTTATCTATCCGCTTCAATCCTAAGAATTACTATCAAAAACATCCCAAAGTTTCCGGAAGTTACGACAACGATTACAAATCATTTCAAGTAGCAGGTGAACAAGATGCCGCCTTCCAAGCAGTGCTAGAGTTTACCCAAGCTCAAAAAATTTCCTTAGTTTTTGTAAATATGCCCTTAACGGCAGATTATCTAGACCCAGTACGCACCAAATACGAGCAAGAATTCAAACAGTATATGACAAATCAAGTAGCAAATTCTAGCTTGATTTATCGGGATTTAAGCCAACTATTTCCTCAGACGAGTAAAAACTTTTCTGACCCCAGCCATCTTAACCGCTTTGGAGCATACGAAGTCTCGAAAAAGCTGGCAAACGATCCGATGATTCCTTGGACGACGAAGTAGAGACTGTCTTGACAGGGGGACAAGGGAGACAAGGGAGACAGGGGAGACAAGGGGGAGTTATTACTTCTAACTCCTCGTACAGACGTTCCAGTGGAACGTCTCTACCTAACTCTTAACTAATAACTAATGACTAATTAAATGAGCTTTATATCAATTTTTTACGGGTTATTCTTGCTAAGTGTGCTGGGGATTTATTGGTCTTTAGCACAAGAAAAATTGCGGTTATGGACATTGTTAATTGCTAGCCTGGTGTTTTACGCTTCTTTGCAAGCTCAATACATACCGCTACTTTTAGCACTAGTTTATATTAACTTTCGTCTTGGTTTGGCGTTAGGAGAAAATACTTCACCAGGAGAACATACTCTCGATTGGCGTATTTCTGACGAAGAGTGGCAATTTGCTCAAGCAGATTGGAATCGTCACCGTTTAAAGATTTTGTGGCTGGGTGTAATTTTAAATGTTTTGCTGCTATTAGGTTTCAAATATTTGCAACCTTTCTTTAAGTTTGTTTTCCAGTTACCTGCATCAAGTGATTCTTTTAAAGTAATTGCACCATTGGGTATTTCATTTTTTACCTTTGAGTGCATTGCATATTTAGTTGATGTTTATCGCGGTGCGCCGGCTACTGGGGAATTTATCAAGTTTGCTAGCTACAAATTTTTCTTTGCCAAATTGATTTCTGGTCCGATTACTCGCTTTCACAAGCTAGAAAATCAATTCAGTGCGTTGAAATTTCCCACCCCTGATATTGTGGCAGAGGGATTATGGTTAATTGCTAGGGGTGCAGTCAAAAAAGGTATTTTCGCAGACCACTTGGGAATTTTTGTAGATTTATGTTTTGGTAATTTGCAAAGGGCAGGTAGTACTGATTTATGGTTAGCTATATTTGCCTACGGCTTGCAATTGTATTTAGATTTTAATGGTTATGTAGACATTGCCCGTGGTAGTGCTTTGCTTTTCGGCTTGGTTTTGCCAGAGAATTTTGACTTTCCTTATTTCAGCAGCAATATTGCTGATTTTTGGCGACGGTGGCATATGACGCTTGGCGATTGGCTGCGTAACTATATATATTTTCCTTTGGGTGGTTCTCGTCGCGGTTTAAATCGCACCTGCTTGAATTTATTTATTGTGATGTTAATTGCTGGCATTTGGCATGGTGCAGCTTTGGGTTATGTAGTTTGGGGTATTTATCATGGTTTAGCCTTGGTGGTTCATCGACTGACTGATGCAATTAGCGATCGCTTTGAAAATCTCGAACACTTCTGGCAAAATCCCATAGGTATAGTATCAGCTTGGCTGCTGACTCAAATTATGGTTTTCACCTCTTGGATTTGGTTCCGCTTACCCAACCTCCAAGACTCTTCTTTAGTATTTCAGCATCTTTGGGGTCATTCCGCAGACGATCAGTTTGCCGAAAAGGTTTATGTAGAAGCTTTGAATCTCAGCCAATTCCAACTCGCTTGGGTGCTAACGATTTTAGCTGCGCTTATGGCTATAGTATATGCCTTTAACCGCAACTTCAAGTTACAGTTCCATTGGCCCGTCAAGCTTTTCTTCGTGCCACTATGTCTCTACGCTGTTTGGTTATTGGCTCCTGAAGGCAGTTTGCCTTATATTTACTTTGATTTCTAGCATCCGCTGGCTTCAGTTCTCAACCACCTCAAAGGATGGTGTTATCCATCCTGCATCTATTTATAAGTAAAAGTTATTAAATTTATAAAATTTCTAAATAGAGATAAATGGCACAATTCCGTAAAAACATGTAAAGTATTAATACAGGCAAAAAAAAATTTGCCTCATACATTGTTCAAAATTCACAGCAATCATAAAAAAATGACCACAACCTTACAAAGACGCGAGAGCGCCAGCGTATGGGAACGGTTCTGCAACTGGATCACCAGCACAGAAAACCGCCTATACATCGGCTGGTTCGGCGTATTGATGATCCCAACCCTGCTAGCCGCTACTACCTGCTTCATCATTGCGTTTATCGCAGCACCCCCAGTAGACATCGATGGTATCCGTGAGCCTGTTGCAGGTTCCTTGATTTACGGAAACAACATCATCTCTGGTGCAGTTGTTCCTTCTTCTAACGCAATTGGTTTGCACTTCTACCCAATTTGGGAAGCTGCTTCCTTAGATGAGTGGTTGTACAACGGTGGTCCTTACCAATTGGTAGTATTCCACTTCTTGATCGGCGTATTCTGCTACCTCGGTCGCGAATGGGAACTTTCTTACCGTTTAGGTATGCGTCCTTGGATCTGCCTAGCATTCAGCGCACCTGTAGCTGCTGCAACCGCAGTATTCTTGATCTACCCAATCGGACAAGGTTCATTCAGTGATGGTATGCCTTTGGGTATCTCCGGAACCTTCAACTTCATGATTGTGTTCCAAGCAGAACACAACATCTTGATGCACCCCTTCCACCAATTAGGTGTAGCTGGTGTATTCGGCGGAAGCTTATTCTCTGCAATGCACGGTTCACTCGTAACTTCTTCGTTGGTGCGTGAAACCACCGAAACCGAATCACAAAACTACGGTTACAAATTCGGTCAAGAAGAAGAAACCTACAACATCGTTGCAGCACACGGTTACTTCGGTCGCTTGATTTTCCAATACGCTTCATTCAACAACAGCCGTTCACTGCACTTCTTCTTGGCAGCATGGCCTGTAGTTGGTATCTGGTTCACCTCCTTGGGTGTAAGCACGATGGCGTTCAACCTGAACGGTTTCAACTTCAACCAATCAGTAATTGATTCTAGCGGTCGTGTAATCAACACATGGGCTGACGTAATCAACCGCGCTAACCTGGGTATGGAAGTAATGCACGAGCGCAACGCTCACAACTTCCCTCTAGATTTGGCTGCATTAGACGTAGCACCTGTAGCTCTAACAGCACCTGCTATCAACGGTTAATCTTTAATGTAAAGACGTTCCGGTGGAACGTCTGTACAAATTAAAAAGCGCCTTCCGGATTTCGGGGGGCGCTTTTTAGTATGATTTCGTAAGCGCTGAAATAAGCTTGTGGTAGTTGATGCGTTATTAATGACAATGACTAAACCCTTACTGCCATCTATGGCAGACATTTGGCAGCAAACTCTAAATTGGCAACCTACTACCCAACAGCAAAAGCAATTCCAGCAGCTTTATGAATTAATTTTAGAAGGGAACCGCCAGTTAAATTTAACTCGCATCATCGACCCCGAAGAGTTTTGGGAAAAACATCTTTGGGATTCCTTACGGGGAATTGCCCCTTTGTTATCGAGTGAAATAGACATTTCTGTGTCCTCTGCTTCTCCCGCTTTTATTGATATTGGTACAGGTGCGGGTTTTCCGGGTATTCCTGTCGGATGTGCGATCGCTAAAAGTCAAATTACTCTTTTAGATTCAACTCGAAAAAAAATTACTTTTATTGAACAAATATTAAGCGAACTTTCTTTAAGCAACGTTAAAACTCTTGTTGGTAGAGCTGAAGAAATAGGTCAGCAACCCCAGCATCGAGAACGTTACGATCTAGCCTTAATCCGCGCTGTAGGCACAGGATCTGCTTGTGCGGAATATACTTTACCATTGTTGAAAAACAAAGGTTTAGCGGTAATTTACCGGGGTAATTGGACACAAGACGAAACAACAGCTTTGGAGAATGCTGTAGATCAGTTGGGTGGCATTATTGAATTAATTGAAAAATTTACAACTCCCTTAAGTAATAGCATTCGTCACTGCTTGTACTTGCGGAAGGTGAGTAATACGCCAGCTAAATTTCCCCGCGCTGTTGGTGTACCGACTCAAAAGCCGCTTTAGGGGATGGGGGGAGGGGGGGATGGGGGGAGGGGGGGACAAGGAGACAAGGGGACAAGGAGGCAGGGGGGAACAAGGGAGACAAGGGAGACAAGGGGGAAAAGGAGGTAAGAAACAAATTCCTATCTCTCCCTTGTCCTCCCCCTCTCCCTTGTCTCTCTTGTCCCCTTGTCTCCCCCATCTCCCCCTCCCCCCATCCCCCCCTGCTTCCCTAAGCGGTTTTACTGGCTGCTGCGAAGCGTTTATTAATCTCGTCCCAATTTAAGACGTTCCACCAAGCATCTAAGTAGTCGGCGCGGCGGTTTTGGTACTTAAGGTAATATGCGTGTTCCCAGACATCATTACCCATAATTGGATATTTGCCTTCAATGAGGGGATTGTCTTGATTAGGTGTATTCGTCACCTCCAGCTTGCCATTTTTGTTGCGGACAAGCCAAACCCAACCGCTACCAAAACGATTAGCACCAGCTTCGTTAAACTGCTTTTTGAAAGCAGCGAAACTACCGAAACTTTGATTAATGGCTGCTGCGATCGCTCCTGTTGGTTCTCCCCCACCAAGCGGTTTCATAATTTGCCAAAACATTGAATGGTTCACATGTCCACCACCATTGTTACGTACCATTTTGCGAATATCTGCCGGCACGCTGTTGAGGTTGCGTAACATTTGTTCAACAGTTTTGCTTTTGAGTTCTGGGTGTTTATCTAACGCTGCATTCAGGTTTTTCACATAAGCTGCGTGGTGTTTATCGTGGTGAAACTGCATTGTTGCTTGATCGATGTGTGGTTCAAGCGCATCGTAAGCATAAGGTAACGGAGGAACTGAGTATGTGCCTTGTGTTTCCTTAGTTCCCCCCGTATTGCCGGCTGGAGTAGTTTGGCTAAGAGTAGGAGCTTTTTCTGCCGAAGCGCAACTATCTAAGGCAAAAGCACCGGCAGTAGCTGCAAGTAAAAACAAGAAATGGCGACGATCAATAGTCATGACAGTTTACAGAGTGCGTAAATTAAATTTGTTGGTAATTTTTATTGTCTTAGATTCAGGTGACTAAAAAAGGATGAAGGATGAAAAAACCATAAAAAAGTTTCAGCCTAATAATAGTTAGACCGCAAGGTAATTGGTAGTATTGACAGTAGTTTGAAACCTTCTCATCGGTGTTCAAGATGATGCAAGTATTGCATTGATATGTCGCCGCACGAGGTATTGTTGTTGATCTGCGGAGAACTGCTCAGGACAAATGACAACACCAGTGCCAATGCCATCCACTAGGGCGATGAGTGCATTGGCTTCGAGGGTTAAATCAAGATCGGCTCGAATCAGCAAGGCTTTTTGTAAGTCAGCTAACTCTTGACAAATAATCTGCCGTAAGAAGTCATAGCGTTTTCGGTGCTCCTGAACTAGGTGTTCGCGCCCGATAGAATAGCCCAAAAACGCCACCCAAACCTTCCAATCAGCTCTGTCACTGACCTTTAGAGGTAAAGCCGAAAAAATCATCTGCTCTAGCCTGTCAATTCCTTGCCACCCCTTGGCACAGGCTTTCATGTCCTCTAGGACGTTTTCAAACACTCGTTCCAGGGCAAATAGGGTGAGTTCTTCTTTATCTCGAAAGTAGTGGGTGACAACCCCAGTCGAGGAGCCAAGTTCTTGCGCGATCGCCCTCATGCTGGCGCGATCCAATCCTTCGCGGACAATCACCCGCCATGCCGCTTTACCGACTTCAATACGGCGATCGTCATAACTCATAGCTCTCCTCGGTTTGCAGCAACATGAAATCATTATCTTGACATATTATCATAACAGTTGTTATGTTTTTTGTAACGGCATAACAACTGTTGTGATGTTGCCTCCAGCGGCGCTCCTTGTGTCGTTAGGTAGCCTCATACCTGAATCCGTGCGCTCTCTGTTCGCTATGATTCGACCAACCACGCCCAACGACACCTTCCTTCACCCCCTGGGCTAAACCTGGACAAATGTGAGACGGTTCCTTTTTTACGCAGAGGCGCAACCACCCATGACAATGAGCGGATGTTCGCGAAGCGTCTCGCCTTGGGAGAAGGCTGTCCACATTTGAAAGAGCGTTTGTGAAACCCTGCTACTTCATTTTACACGCACACGGAGTTCGCTATGATTCGACCGACTACACCCGATGACACGACCGCGCTGATTGCCGTAGCCAACGCAATCGGTTTCGAGCCGAAAGAGCTCGATGAGCTCGGCAAAATGCTGGCTGACTACCTCGGTGGCAACAGTGACAGCGATCACTTCTGGATCAGCGACGACGATGACGAAGACGGGCTGGTGGGGGTCGCCTACTGTGAGCCTGAACGGATGACCGATCAGACGTGGAACCTACAATTGATCGCCATTCGCCCCGACCGCCAGGGACAAGGACGCGGTGGGGAACTGCTGCGCTACGTTGAAGAAACTTTGAAGGCGCGCGGTGGGCGAATGCTACTGGTGGAAACGTTAGCGAGCTTCGAGCGGACACGGACGTTCTACGCGAAGTGCGGCTACGAGGAGGAGGCTCGCATCCGGGACTTCTACACGGCGGGCGCTGATAAGGTCGTATTCCGCAAAGTGTTGAACGCAGCCTAGACCACAGTCTGGGGCAAGGGATCACCGTCCGCGTTAAACCTAAATTAATACCATCAGCAAGCAAGGCACTTAACAAAACAACTTTGTTCTCCTCGAAAATTGTTGTAGAGACGCGAAATTAACGCGTCTCTACATCTTTGGGAATGACGCAAAATAGTTCTGTGAGGGGTGATATCCCTGAATGACCAGCGGTATCCGCGCTTGGATGGGGTGGATGTCAAGCTGCTTCAGGAAGCGCACCTTGCATTTTCCCTAAAGCGTCGATGAGATTTTGCAACTGTTGATCTGCTTTGAGAACTGCTAAACCGCGCACGGTGACTTTACCGGGTGAGAAAACAAAGCGCGATCGCATTGACTCTGATAAATTTGCTGCTAACAAATTCCAAGCAGGTTCTTCCATCGGTGTTTCTAAAACGATATGCTGTTTAGCTTCGGGTTTGATGCGGCTAAATCCGAGATTCTTTGCTAGCTGTTTCAATTCCATCACTCGCAACAGTTGATTTGCGCTCTTCGGAATTGTGCCAAAGCGATCGCTCCACTCGGCAGCAATCATTGATAATTCTTGTTTACCTTTTGCCGCTGCTACCGCACGATAAGCACTCATCTTTTGATCCAAATCGGGAATGTAATCGGCGGGAATAAATGCTGTCAAATTCAGGTCAATTTGAGTATCATCAACTTTGGGAATTTCCTGTCCGCGAATTTCCCGAATTGCCTCTTCGAGCATTTCCATATACAAATCAAAGCCGATCGTTTCCATTTGACCGGATTGTTCTGCACCTAGCAAGTTACCTACACCCCTAATTTCCATATCCCGCATCGCTAATTGATATCCAGAACCCAATTGAGTGAATTCCTGAATCGCTCGCAAACGCTGGCGGGCAGCATCAGATAATGCTCGCTGCTTCGGGTAAAATAACCAGGCATGAGCTTGTATACCCGCACGTCCTACCCGTCCCCGCAACTGGTATAATTGCGCTAAACCAAAGCGATGAGCATCTTCAATTAAGATGGTGTTGACTCGCGGAATATCCAAACCAGATTCAATAATCGTTGTGCAAAGCAGGATATCAGCATCGCCATTGCCGAAAGTGAGCATGGTTGATTCTAACTCGCTTTCATCCATTTGACCGTGAGCGATCGCCAATCTTGCCCCTGGTATCATTTCTCGCAACTTCGTTGCCGTTTCTTCAATTCCCTCTACCCGTGGAACTACATAAAAAATCTGTCCGCCTCTGTCTAATTCTTGACGTATAGCCGTGCGGACACTTTCCGGGTTTAGCGGTGAAAGATGAGTTTGAATTGGGCGTCTTGATGGAGGTGGTGTAGTAATTAAACTCATTTCCCGAATTCCCGACAAGGACATATACAAAGTGCGGGGAATCGGAGTAGCAGAAAGAGTCAGCACATCAACTTGAGTTTTTAGGCTTTTAATTTTCTCCTTCTGATTCACCCCAAACCGCTGTTCTTCATCCACCACCAAAAGTCCTAAATCTCGGAATGACACACCTTTACCTAAAAGTTGGTGTGTGCCAACAACTACATCTAATTCACCCGTAGCCAGTCGCTTTTGAATTTCGCGACGTTCTTCAGCGCTGCGAAAACGGTTGAGTAAACCAACATTCACCGGATAGGGAGCAAAGCGTTCCTTCAAAGTGTGGTAGTGTTGCTGAGTTAAAATCGTTGTCGGTGCGAGGAGTGCAACTTGCTTCCCAGCAGTGACAGCTTTAAAAACAGCGCGAATTGCCACTTCCGTTTTACCAAAACCGACATCACCACAAACTAAGCGATCCATTGGGCGATCGCTTTCCATATCCCGTTTGACATCTTGCACCGCTTTGAGTTGATCCGTTGTCGGTTGGTAAGGAAAAGACTCTTCTAATTCCTCTTGCCAAGGCATATCCGCTGGATAAGTAAAACCATGTTGTTGCGATCGCGCTGCATACAACTTCAACAAATCCACTGCCAATTTTCTGATGGCTTTGCGGACTCTATTCTTGGTATTTTCCCAAGCCTTCCCAGTCATCTTGTTGAGTTCTGGTACTTTCTCCCCACTACTGCGTAACCGAGATAAAGCACCAACTTGATCCGCAGCAACTCTTAACAACCCGTCAGCGTACTGCACCACCAGATAATCACGAGTTTCGTTATTAATCGTCAAACTTTCTAGCTTGACAAATTTACCCACACCATGATTTCTGTGAACTACATAATCACCAGGACGTAGCTTCTGAGGGTCAACTTGCTTAGAAGCAGCTTTGCGACGCTTGCGGATATAACTGGGAGTAGCTAGAGAATGCTGCCCAAAAAATTCCCGGTCAGTGACAACAACCATCCGGAATGTTGGCAGGATAAAGCCTTCCAACTCTGCCAAACCAGAATATTTTAAAGCGATCGGTGTGTGATTAATTTGTAGCTTGTCGATCGCTTGATAATCGCGGGGATTAGGAATAAACTGTGCCGGACAGTCGTGTTCTTGCAAAAGAGACACAGAACGACTTGGTTGAGCGGAAATCAACCAGACAGAGAAATTGCGATCGCGTTCAGTGCGGAGAGTTTCTGCAAGTTTGGCAAATTGATGCGGTGTGACGGGAACAGCTCTACTAGCAAGATTAATACCGCTATTTTCCTCTACCAGTTCCGATAAATATAATATTTTAAATTTTGCCGCATCTGCCAGAGAATCATCAAAAGAACGATGAATTTTCGGTAATGTTGGCGTAGAGACGTTCCATTGGAACGTCTGTACGGGAGTAGAGGTAGATTCTTCCCCACTCCCCACTCCCCATTGCCCATTGCCCATTTCCCATTGTTCTTCAGCATTTTCTACCCAGCGATCGCTATGAGCATGACATTGTTCTGGCTCATCAATCGCAATCAAAGTATTTTCGGGCAAATAATCTAGCAAAGAAGCAGGTTTCTCAAAAGCTAAACCCAAAAAGCGCCGACTACCTTCAATCTGCTCACTTACGTCAAACCGTTCTTTATCTTCAGAGGAAAAATAAGTTTTAACTTGTTCTAGCTTGTCCTTATTTAGCTGCTGAATCACAATTGGAGCAAAGCTAGTAGGAGTAAGAATCAACTGCTCAATTTTGTCAAGGGCAGAACGTTGAGTTGAAGGGTCAAATTCGCGTATTTGCTCAATTTCGTCGCCAAACCATTCCAATCTTACTGGCAATTCCGAAGAAACTGGAAACACATCAACAATATCGCCACGCCGACTCCACTGACCTTCCATTTCTACCATCGGCACTCGCTCGTATCCCAAAGTAGCTAATTTTTCACTAAAGCTACTTGAATCAAATTCCATCCCCCGCTTGAGAGTGAGACAGAAAGGTTTAAAAGCTGCTGGGGGTGGTAGATGGAGTTGCAACGCTCTCTCCGTCGCGACAATCGCTACTTTGGGTAATTGGGAATTGGTAATTGGTAATTGGGAATTGGTAATTGGTAATTGGGAATTGGTAATTGGTAATTGGGAATTGGTAATTTCCCCTTTCCCCTTTTCCCTTTCCCCTTTCCCCATTCCCCCTTCCCCTTTTCCCTTTTCCCATTCCCCATTCCCCATTCCCGATTCCCCATTCCCCTTTACCAAATCCGCCAAAACCTGCATTTGTCCCCAAGTCATTTCGGTTTCCGGGTCAAAGGGTTCGTAGGGGGACGCTTCAGAGGTAGGGTAAAAATGTACCGTTTGCCATCCCATAGCCTCTAACTGTGCATAAGCGCGTCCAGCTTCTTCCAGAGTGGCACACACCACTAACAAATTTTGTTTATTAGTTTGGGCTAACGCTGAAGTGATAAAGCCTTTAGGTAAGCGGGAAATGCCACTTAAGCGTAAATTATTTTGTCGATTTAACTTAGAAATCAGTTCAGTGGTGAGAGGCGATCGCCCTAAAGCACGCACAATCGAAGAAAAAGCCATAAGTTCTACTATATATGGAAGTCGTTGCACTTGATGCAGGCGTACAGCACCTGACTCAACTATTTTAAAAGTGTCAAGAGCGATAGTACTCTTGCTAGAGAATCATTAGTCCCTAGTACAATAACCACTAACTAATCGCTAAGATACGAACAGTGTTCTACTTGAATGGCACTAATAACTAGTTTTTCTGCCCGATTGATTCTTTTATTATTGGAACACCTTCGATACTAGATACTAATAAAGTAAGAGCGCAGTTAGCCAATAAATCGGCAATTCAAGGAATGTCTCCAACTATAGAAATTCTAATTATTTTCTTACTAATCTTCGCCAACGGTGTATTTGTCATGTCAGAGTTGGCGGTTGTCTCAGCACGCAAGGTGCGGTTGCAGCAGCTTGCGGAACGAGGCGATCTCAAAGCCCGTGCTGCTTTGGAACTAGCATCTTCCCCAAATCAGTTTTTAGGAACCGTTCAGATTGGGATCACACTTTTAACAATTTTATCCGGTGCTTACGGCGAAGAGACGATCGCCAATCGAATAGCACCAGTTTTAAATTCTATTGCTTTGTTAGCGCCTTATAAGGAAAGTTTGGGCAAAATATTATCGATTATAATTATTACTTATTTAACGCTGATTCTTGGCGAACTGGTGCCTAAGCGGCTGGCGTTAAACCACCCAGAAGCAATTGCGGGTGTAGTCGCCATACCGATGCAGTTATTGGCTAAAATTGGCTCACCTATTGTTCATTTATTAACTATTTCTACGGAGACAGTGCTGCGGTTATTGGGTATCAGACCGTCTACAGAGCCACAAATTACAGAAGAAGAAATTAGAGTCTTGATCGAGCAGGGGACGGAAGAGGGAACCTTTGAGGAAGCAGAACAAGATATGGTGGAGCGAGTATTTCGCTTAGGCGATCGCCCCGTCAGTTCTTTTATGACACCTCGTCCGGATATTGTCTGGCTGGACTTAGAAGACTTAGCAGAAGAAAACCGCCAAAAGATTGTAGATAGTGGTTATTCCCGATATCCAGTTTGTCAGGGGGGACTTGACAATGTGTTGGGTGTCATACCCGTCACAGACTTGTTGGCTCGAAGTTTCTCTAATCAAGAACTAGATTTAACTGTCGGATTGCGACAGCCTGTATTTGTGCCAGAAAGCACCCGTGGTTTAAAAGTTTTGGAGTTATTCAAAGAAACAATAACTCACATGGCTTTGGTAGTTGATGAATACGGTGTAATTCAGGGATTAGTAACACTCAACGATATTATGAGCGAAATAGTAGGTGATGTTGCTTCTGCTGACGATCAGGAAAATCCCCAAGCGGTACAACGCGAGGATGGTTCCTGGTTATTGGATGGAATGTTGCCTGTAGATGAGTTTTTAGAACTTTTCGAGATGGAAGAGTTAAAGTTTGACGAACGCGGTAGCTATCAGACATTAGGTGGTTTTGTGATCACCCATTTAGGACGTATCCCCGCAGCTGCCGATAATTTTCAATGGCAGGGTATGCGTTTTGAGGTGATGGATATGGACGGCAACCGTGTTGATAAAGTTTTAGTAGTGCCAGCAGAAGATAAATTGACTGATTCGACAAACGAAAATTAGCGCATGGGGCATGGGGCATTGGGCATGGGGCATCGGGCATGGGGCATCGGGCATGGGGCATCGGGCATCGGGGAGCCAGTGCCCATTGCCCATTGCCCATTGCCCATTGCCCATTGCCCAATGCCCTATTTTTGAGACAAACGCTTAACTGCTTCCCCTGCCAACATTTGATGCGCTTGTGCAAGCAAGTGGGGAATTTTGTCAGCGTGGGGACTGCGGATAAGACATTGCTGCAAGTTGAGTTTGTCTACTTGGTCTGCTTTGTTACCAGGAAACCAGTCACCAGCATTACCAAGCAAGTTGTAGCGTATTTTCGCATATTCCGTCATATCGTAGGCGATCGCTAAATTTCTCAACCACAAAATCACCGGAATATTTACGTTTCCTGGTGTTTCTTGATAGCTGGGCAAATTGACATCCCAGGTTTTCACCCAGTCTTCTCCCAAAGAAGCGATCGCTTCTGCCTCCAAGGAAGCCAAAATCGGTGGTAAAATTTCTGATGCATTATCCAGCAATTCTAAAGTCTTCAAGTGTTCATCAAAATCTTCGGGTTTTGACGCTCCCAAACTTAGAGTATGCACCTCTCGATGACTCAGACAAAATAAATCATTAAACACCATCGGACTCAAAGGAGCGCAAAGATTTACTAACTTTTGTGACGGATCGTATAACTTTCCCCCTTTATCTGATGGGCTAATAATAAATACCCCCATATCATGGCGAGTTGCCGCTTCAATTGCCGCCCAATTATTTTGATTAATGTAATACCAATGCAAATTAACATAATCAAATTGATTGGTATTAATTGCCTCGATAATTATATCGGTTGATCCATGCGTCGAAAAGCCAATAAATTTAACTTTTCCTTGCGCTTGCAGCTTTCTAGCTACATCCAAACAGCCACCAGGACGAATACAGTAATCTAACGTTTCCGGATTATTGATACCGTGTAACCCCAGCAAATCTATATAATCCAGTTGGAGATTTTGCAGCGACTTTTCAAGATTGCGTTCAAATTCTTTTGCATCTGCTTGAGGATTAACTTTAGTTTGAACAATCAACTTAGCGCGGGGAAATTTCGGCAATATTTTTCCCAACTGTACCTCAGAAGTACCATAACCACGAGCAGTTTCAATGTGATTAATGCCAACTTCTAAAGAACGTCGAATAGTAGCTTCGAGATTTTCTTGATTGTTACGTGGAATTTCCGACTGCGGAACATCCTGCCACTTATATTGATATCTCATACCACCGCAGGAAAAAACCGGCATTTCTAATTCTGTGCGTCCAAATCGTCTATATAGCATCTGTGAATTTTGGATTTTGGATGAGTTACTAATAATAGTGGCGAATTTTCGATACTACCTTCATTCCTATGATGACAAAAATCCGGTTAATAAGTATTTATAACCACAGATGCACGCAGATAATTAATTTTAATTTCAAATTAATTAAACTACATACTTACTACAAAATTTCTCCAAAGCTCACAAATTCGATAAATTTTGTAGTATTGCAAGACAATTTTTGCGAAATATAAAAAATATTATCGAAAATCAGAAACATAAACGGTTAGATGTGAAGTCTTTAAAAGCGACACACTTGATCAACAAGTGCTTGTGCGAATTAACGGCATTTGCCTTATATATCATGTTCAGTCTGTGAAAAAGTTAAATTTTTTCCAATTTCTATCCCAAAGTGCATAACTTGATTTTTCTCACACCAATAAAGATATAGAAGGAGAAGCAAAACTATCCAAGATTAACTGACTTTCAGTAAATTAAGTTATGACTTAATTTACACAAGAAAACTTATGTCAAGGTGTAAGTCGAAATCTTATTACTAAAACTACAAAATAATTATACGGAGGAACGAATGCAGCAATATTCAACTACTCAAACAACAAATAACAGCGTTGATTTACGCTCCCATGACGCACACGCTTCTATTAACAATGTTATGGTAGCTCTGATTATTATGTTTCCCATTATGCTGTTTGTAGGCGTGAAAGCTTATAAAGGATATCGTATTGCTCTTCTACGCAAACAAATAGCAACTTTAGAAAAATTATGGCATTTAGATGTCAAAAATAAGAAGTATTAAATTAGTAATGGGTAATGGGTAATGGGTAATGGGTAATGGGTAATGGGTAATGGGTAATGGGTAATGGTTCAAAGGGTTGCAGGTTTCGGGGGTAGGGTGTGGGGTGTGGGGAACCCACGTTTTAAAACGTGGGATTGTAACAAGGACACTGTTTTTCTCGCGCTTTGCGTCTCGAAAAACATCTTTTTTTAAACTGAGCTTTAAACCCAGAACTAAAGTTTTTATTTAAACCCCTACACCCAACACCCAACACCCCACACCCTGTTTTTTTGTAATGGGTAATGGGTAATGGGTAATGGGTAATGGGTAAAAGTACTTTTTTACAACTAACAACCGACAACCCACAACCCACAACCCACAACCCACAACCCTTCGGGTTCACCACTTGCTACAACGGGGGGAACCCCACGCCAGGTGCCTCAACGGAGGGAACCTCCGCACAGCACTGGCTCCGCAACGCAGTGGTTCACCAACAACCAACAACTATCAACTATCAACTATCAACTAACAACTAACCAATTACTAAATTTGTCTGACTAAGGGCTGACCATCTTTGACTTCGCCAATTAAAACTAAATCTGCACAGTTGACAAAGATGCCATTTTCTAATACGCCAGGAATGTTATTGAGTGTTTTTTCCAGGTTAACCGGATCGTCGATATTGTCAAATCTGACATCAACTACCATATTGCCTTGATCGGTGATTACTGGTCCAGCTTTTTTTACACCCATCCGAAGTTCTGGTTTACCACCGAGTTTTTTAATTGCATTAATAACCGGAGTAATTGCCATCGGTATAACTTCAACAGGCACGGGGAAACTAGAACCCAATCGATCAACTAACTTACCACTATCGACAACGACGATAAACTGATTTGCTAAGTAGTCTACTACTTTTTCGCGGGTATGTGCCGCGCCACCACCTTTAATCAAATTCTTTTGCGGATCAACTTCATCAGCGCCGTCAATGGCGATATCGATGTGGTCAATTGCATCTAAAGTGGTGAGAGGGACACCGTATTGCTTTGCCAACACTTCTGATTGAAACGATGTAGGCACACCAACGATATCTTTGAGTTCACCAGACTTGAGGCGATCGCCTAAAAACTGTATTGTATACGCTGTGGTTGACCCTGTACCCAACCCCACAATCGAACCTGATTTTACTAAGTTGGCGGCAGCTTTGCCAACTTCTTGCTTCATCAACTTCACTCCTTCTTCTGCTGCGGTCATAACCAAAATCCTCAAAAACTGGCTATAGTCCATCTTAGTGGGCAGTTGACACTCCCGGCTTATTATAATTTCTGAAATCTTCATTGTAATTAGGTGCGATCGTGCCAAAATTAGGTAAAATTTTCATCTACCCGATTAAGTCACTCGATGGTGTTGCAGTCAATCAAGCAACAATTCTTCCTGGTGGAGCATTACAGCATGACCGTGAATTAGTGTTAGTTGACGAAAATGGTAAATTTGTCAATGCCAAGCGTACTGCGAAAATACATTTAGTGCGATCGCGATTTGACTTGCAAAATCGAACCGTCTCACTGCAAGTTATGGGAACCAAAAAACAACTTTTTCAATTGGACGAGGAACGTAAAGCGATAGAACATTGGTTCAGTGACTTTTTTGGCTTTCAAGTCAAATTGCAAGAAAATTTGTTTACAGGCTTTCCAGATGACTTAAAATCATCAGGACCAACAATAGTCAGTACCGCAACTTTAACAGAAGTCGCTTCCTGGTTTCCCGGTCTCAGTCTGGAGCAAATACGCTGCCGCTTCCGCACAAATCTGGAAATTGACGACGTACCCCCATTTTGGGAAGACCAGCTATTTGCCGAAAAAGGTGAGATTTTACCCTTTCAGGTTGGAGATGTGCTATTTGAGGGCACTAATCCTTGTCAGCGTTGTCCGGTTCCGACACGAGATGCATTTACTGGGGAAGCTTACCCGAACTTTCAGAAAATTTTTGTCGAAAAACGCAAAGAAACCTTACCTGAGTGGGCGAATTTATCTCAGTTTAATCACTTTTTCCGATTGACTGCGAATACTCGAATCCCTGCATCGCAAGCCGGAAAAATTTTAAAAGTCAGCGACGTAGTTCATCGACCAGGGTGTCAAGCGTGTGGTCGTTTATATTAGTTCACAATACAAGTCTGTTGGTTCACAACACAAGTCTGTTAGTTCACAACACAAGTCTGTTAGTTCACAACACAAGTTCGTTGGTTCACAACACAAGTCTGTTGGTTCACAACACAAGTCTGTTGGTTCACAACACAAGTTCGTTGGTTCACAACACAAGTTCGTTGGTTCACAACACAAGTCTGTTGGTTCACAACACAAGTTCGTTTTCGTTGACGCTGGTTGCGATCGCTTGTTTTTCTCAAAGACAGTAATTGTTGATGTGATTCAAGGTGCGGAATGTAGGTTAATATAAAGTCATGTAACTTTTTTATTACTAATTTTAAGTTTTATTACGGAATAAAGTTAACTTAAAAGTAGCCTAATGCTTGCTTTAATACTATTTAGGTTATAAATCAGTCAGTTGATGATCCAAAACAACGTCGTAGATAAGCCTGTAGTAACTAGTACTAGGCGTGAAGAAATTTGTCAGATTTTTGGCGAGACTTACAACCCCGAAACTTGGAATGACTGGCGTTGGCAGATGCGGCATCGATTGACTAAGCTGGAACACTTTCAGCAGGTACTGCGGCTCACTCCTACAGAAGAACGGGGGCTTGCGATCGCACCAGACAAGTTTGCCGTAGCCGTAACACCTTACTTTGCATCACTGCTGGACCCGAAAGATCCGCTTTGCCCACTGCGGTTACAAGTGATACCACGGTCAGAAGAACTGGTGGTCGATGCCGCTGACATGGTAGATCCATGCGGTGAAGACCACGACAGTCCGGTGGCTGGATTGGTACACCGTTACCCCGACCGGGTGTTGCTGCTTGCCCTAGACACTTGCGCTGCCTATTGTCGTTACTGCACGCGATCGCGTTTTGTCAGCCAAGGAGAGATGTATCCAGTGAGACGACGGTTGGATGCGATCGTCGCCTACCTGGAAGAACACACTGAGGTACGCGATGTGCTTATTTCCGGTGGCGATCCGCTGCTGATGGCTGATGAACCTTTGGACAAATTGCTTGGGCGACTGCGTGCCATTCCCCACATTGAGTTTGTGCGGATTGGCTCCCGCGTACCGAGTTTCTTGCCAACTCGAATTACGCCAGAACTTGTTGCTGTGCTACGCAAACATCGTGTGTGGCTGTCGTTGCACTTTTGTCATGTACGCGAACTTACTCCTGAGGTAGCACAAGCTTGTGATTTATTAGCCGACGGTGGCATCCCTCTGGGAAGCCAAACTGTGCTGCTGAAGAATGTGAATGACTCGGAACAAACGCTTAAGCAGCTGTTTCATAATCTGCTGAAGCTGCGCGTGCGACCTTACTATTTATACCAATGTGACCCTGTTGTTGGCACTTCACATCTACGGACGAGCGTGCAAACAGGCATAGATTTGATATCTAAACTGCGCGGTCATACCAGTGGTTACGCCGTGCCAACCTACGTTATCGATGCCCCAGGCGGTGGTGGTAAAGTGCCAATTCAAGCCGATACTCTGCTGGCTTACTCAAACGGCACAGCCAAATTGCGTAACTGGGAAGGCGAAATGTATACTTATGTAGATCCTGTTATGTAAACAAATGTAAAAATTGAGCCACTCCGCGACCTAAAGGTACGCGGATTCAGGCAGGGATAGTTCTAACTTTTCGCTCTTTATCGCTATCTGGTTAGACTTTGTGCCTTCGCTGGAGACTCGCTCTAAGGGTGAATCAGA
>JAESGF010000080.1_pt1 | contig 90805 bp, 87 predicted proteins | sample 9269621 | NCBI WGS metagenome assembly JAESGF01 (sample SAMN14515066, study PRJNA621663) | algae metagenome | isolation source: Tolypothrix carrinoi HA7290-LM1 and co-occurring heterotrophs from dry rock... | place: USA: Makauwahi cave, Kauai, Hawaii | collected 2011-01-06
GACTAGTGACCTCTACTCTACTTGGGGAAACCCTAGTAGAGCAAGTAACTAGGAAGAATGTAGAATCCCCTGATTTTCTGTACAAATGAGCGATAGCGAAATTTGTACAATCAGGGGAGTGTCAATTCTTACCAAATAGGTAATGCCAAAGCGTCCCCGTCCTAACTCTCTTTCAATGGTGTATTTTCCACCTTGCAATTGATCGCCTGCTACCCAAGCCACATTTGCAACTCCCAAAATATCTGCATAAATTATCGCATAATAAAGTTTTGGCAGCTTGAGCAAGCGATCGCACAAACAGAGCGATGTCTCACGACAAGCCGAGGAAAGCGTCTACTCTTGCTAAACTACTCCCTTCCCGCTACAAAATTACCTATCTTCTTTTTCTTCCTCCTTCTCCTTCGGAGACGCTACGCGAACGTGTCCTTCGCGTCTTCTCCTTCGGAGACGCCAAGGGCGAACGCGGTTCGTTAAATAGGTATTCTTCAAGCGGGAAGGGAGTAATTTTAAAACTTGAAGAGATTTTTGAATGCGTGAATGCGTGACTTTTCCAACGGGTGGTTATCTGATAACAAAAGCCTAATTGTAAGTTACATCGAAGGCAAGACATAAAAAGATTTTAGAAGCCGTCACCTGTGAAAATTGAAGCTGTCGTTACCACAGTTGATACTTTGATAAGTAAAATTAAAGCTGTTTTTCCCACTACTATTGCTGTCGTTATGGATGAAGAATCTGTCGTTACCACCGTTGATTGTGTTATAAGAAAAGTTAAAGCTGTCTGGAACACAACTAAAGCTGTCGTTATGAATACTGAAGCTGTCGTTACCACTACTATTGCTGTCGTTATCACAGCTTTAATTGTAATTATGATGGTTTCCGCTTAGATGCACAACATGCGGTGAGCGCACGGCAATACCATGTCCCTACATCCTGTATTCCATACAATTGCAAACGGCTAAATCTATAAATTATGGCTCAAATTTTAGTAGAAAATTTAGATCCTATTATTCTAGAAAAGCTAGAAACTCTCGCCAAACAGCACGGTCGCTCTTTGCAAGAAGAATTAAAGTATATCCTACAGCAAGCGGCTGAAAAAGCGATATACTACCACAGTGGCGGCGATATGGAAAAAGTTAGAGAAGCTGCTTTCCGAATCAGACAACAATTAGTTGGCGGTATCCATACCGATAGCACTGAACTGATACGAGAGGACAGAGAACGTTGACTGTGTACGTTGTGGATGCAAGTGTTGCCATAAAGTGGTATGTTCCGGAAGTGCATAGCGAAATAGCTGCTTGTCTTTTGGATGAAAGTCACCAATTAATAGCTCCAGACTTATTACTACCTGAATTTGGTAACATCCTTTGGAAAAAGGTTCAGCGTGGGCAATCTTTGTGTGGAAACCAGTAGCAGAATTCTACAAGAATTTAAAGCTGTGACGTTGCAGACTTACCCATCAGAACCTTTATTAGAAACTGCTGTTGATATGGCGATCGCTCTGGGACAAACTGTGTATGATTGTTTTTATCTTGCTTTGGCTGTTAAGCAACGATGCCAGATGGTGACAGCAGACGAAAAATTTTACAACGCGCTTTTAAGCAGTATCTATGTAAGTAATCTTCTATGGGTGGAGAATATAAGATAAGCGATCGCCTTCCCCACACCCGAAAATTCACAAAGTAAACTCTCAAATAGGCTTTAGGTTTTCACACTTTTTTGTTACCCTATTCTTAAGAAGCATACAGGCAATTAAAATGCCTAACCTCTACGAAACAGACTTCTATGGCTGGACGCAAGAACAAGCTGAGTTACTTCGTCATAAAGAGTGGAGCAAAATTGACTTGCCAAATTTGCTTGAGGAAATAGAATCATTGGGGAAACAACAACGCCAGGAATTGAGAAATCGTCTGAGCGTGTTATTAGGACATTTACTTAAATGGCAGTATCAACCAGAACGGCGTAGTCATAGCTGGTTAGCAACTATTCGCTTGCAGCGACGTGAAACTATCAAATTATTAGTAGATAATCCAAGTCTAAAATCTTACCTGCCAGATGCTTTACAGTCAGCTTATGAAAACGGTAAAGATTTGGCAATGGGAGAAACTAATTTACCTTTGAAAACCTTTCCGTCAGAATGTGCTTATAGCTTTGAGCAAATTGTGAATAATGAGTTTTATCCAGGTGAACCAAGTTTCGATATTGAAGAATTCTAACTCGATTTTGACTCTTTCTGATAGAAGTGCGATGCCTGCTTAGGGCAAAGCGATCGCTCTTTTCCTCCCTCTATTGCTAAACTAAAAAACAAACCTCACGAAGAACGCGAGGGTAGTAGCCCTATGACTGCAATTAATCTACCCACTGACCTCACTCCTTTCCCCGACCATACGCAGCTACCAGAGTCTAATGGCACGTTTGTAAGCCAGCCGCTTGCGGAGGTTCCCTCCGTTGTGCGGACTGGCGTGAAAAATTGGCAAGAGCATCCCCAAAGCATCTTACTGACTGACTCGATTACACCTGTCCTCAAGCAATTAAATCCAGATGGTCAATATTGTATTGGTCAGGACTTAGGCATTTACTGGCGTTTGACCGATCCCCCTGAGAAAGGGGCAGAAGCACCGGATTGGTTCTACGTGCCGAATGTACCACCTACTTTGAATGGGCAAACGCGACGCTCTTATGTATTGTGGCGAGAGTATATTGCCCCTTTGATTGCCTTAGAATTTGTCTCTGGGGATGGTAGTGAAGAGCGAGACAAAACTCCTTGGACGGGTAAATTTTGGATTTATGAGCAGGTGATTCGTCCGGCTTTTTATGGCATTTATGAAGTCAATAAAGCTAGTGTAGAAGTCTATCACCTGATTGAAGGACAATATCAGCTATTAGCCGCAAATGAGCGGGGACATTATCCTATAGCCCCTTTGCAAGTTGAATTAGGCATTTGGCAAGGACAATATCAAAATGTAGAATTACCTTGGCTGCGCTGGTGGGATTTGCAAGGTAATTTGTTGTTAAGTGGTGACGAAAGAGCCGAACAAGAACGCCAAAGAGCTGAAGAAGAACGCCAAAGAGCCGAGCAAGAACGCCAAAGAGCCGATCGCTTGGCTGCCCAGTTGCGTAGACGCGTTCGCCCTTGGCGTTGCCGCAGGCTAGCGGCTTGTCGTTAGACATCGCTGGGCATTGAACCAAAAGCGTAATCTATTTTATCTATCCTAAAAACTACTCATTAACATCCAATAAGCGCGAATTTTGTAGCCTATCCATCCACTTTCCTAAATACACTTGATTAGCATTTTGCTCATCTGGATTTTGGCTATCCAAAGGATGAGGCATTAATCCTAAAATCGTTGCTGTGGTAACACAAAACATCGATTTTTGGAAACTCATACAAATTTGTACCCGCAAATCATCTTCACCTCTGCGACTGCGACGATAAACTTCGTGCAAATACTCTGGCAGAAAGTGGCGCATATCCTGCATTAACAAGGTAGGAGGAATACCTGCACCACCAATGGGCAAAGGATCGGCATACAAAGCACCATATTGAAATCTTGCTTGATCTGCCGGAATTTGATAAGCTTGGGCATTATATGAAACTGTCCCGTGAAAAGGCGTTCCTCGAAAGAAAACTGCCTCGACATAAGGAATTGCCGTATCTGCAAGAAAGGTTAAACCAACGCTTTCGGGAATAATTTCATAAACTTTATCCCGCAGTTTCACAGCGTAGGTAATTGGCTTATTTGCATTTGCTACCAACTCCCCTTTAATATGATCTACAACTTGAGGAATCGATTTGATTTTGCCTTGGTCGTAAAGGTCTGATAAACTGAGAAACATATCAGCCATGACTCGCCAAAACTGACCCAAACCAGTATAGTAAGAAGTTACGCGCAACTGTTCAATTAAGAAGTCAGGAAATAGTTGGTTAACTCCCATCATCAAGGGATTATTTTTAAATTTGGCATCAATAACAGCTTTGGCTCTTTCTTCAAATTCTGCTGAATCTAAATATTCATCTAACCCTCCGCCTCCATGCCAAAGCATAGCTTTCATGCAATATTCAGCATATTCAAAGTTGATTCTGTCATGCGACCAATGACGTAGTAATTTATTTAGAGTAATTTCACCATTAAAGTATTTAAAAAAGGGAAAAAATACTAAGTATTGATTTTCGGCAATGTAGATGAGATTTTTGGAGTAAGCATCTAAAACTACGCCATAACTTTTGAGAATGCCAACTACTTCTAATACGTTTTCGGGATTGTCAGGAAGTAATGGTTCTCCTTTTTGGAGAAGTTGAATATAGTTAGAAAGAGGATGGTTGGCAAGCTTCTTTGTAATAGTTACCATTGCTGTTTCTCCTGGGTATTTAAAATACAGATTGTTTGTTGATAGTTGATAGTTGATAGTTGTTGGTTGTTGGTTGTTGGTTGTTGGTTGTTGGTTGTTGGTTGTTGGTTGTTAGTTGTTAGTTGTTAGTTGTTAGTTGTCAAAAATTACTCTTATCTACTATCGACTATCCACTATCGACTATCCACTATCAACGCTCCCACTAACCACTAACCACGCTCCAACTATCCATTTCTCAATTACCTTTGATTTTGTCTGGAGATATTGCGACTACGTTTTGGGCATTAACCATTGCGGTGATGGTTGGTTCAGTCCAGTGTATTAACCAAGCAGGTTGAATACCCAAAATCACAATTAAGATTGCTAATACCACAGATGGAAGGCGATCGCTCCAATATACGCGAGGCAAATTCATCACTTGCACAGATAAGCGTCCAAAAAAGGCACGGTTTACCAAAAGCAAGAAGTATACTGCGGTTAAGCCTGTACCAATCATTGATAGCAAGGTTTGCACCGGAAAAACCGGGAAACTGCCACGAAAGATAATAAACTCGGAAATAAACCCGACCATTCCCGGTATACCTGCGCTAGCCATTACGCCTAAAACCATTAAGCTACCAATTACAGGCATTCCTCGTTCTGGGTTGAGGAGTCCTTTAATTACGTCTAAATCGCGGCTTCCGGTTTTTTTATACACAATGCCTACTAGCAAAAACAGCAGTGCAGAAATCAAGCCGTGGCTGACCATTTGCATAACTGTTCCCAACACGCTTAAAGGTGTAGCGGCAGCAGCAGCTAATAAAATGTAGCCCATGTGACCAATAGAACTGTATGCTACCATTTTTTTCATATCTTTTTGGGCGATCGCGCAGGATGCACCATAAAGCACGCTCACTACTGCCCAAATCGCCAACCAAGGAGCCAAATAACTCCAAGCTTCTGGTAACAAGTTCATGCCAAACCGCAGTAAGCCGTAAGTTCCCAACTTCAACAACACACCAGCTAACAATACAGATATCGGTGTGGAAGCTTCGACGTGAGCATCTGGCAACCAAGTATGAAAAGGAACTAAAGGAATTTTAATTCCAAAACCTACCAAAATCCCGGCTAGCAATAAAATTTGTGTTGCCAACGGTAGCGCTTTCGCATTCAAGCTAACATAAGCAAAACTTGGCGCATGACTCAACCAAACCAAACCGAGGAAACTTGCTAAAATCAAAATTCCCGATAAAGCGGTATAAATTAAAAATTTTGTCGCTGCATAACCGCGCTGTTGTCCACCCCAAATCGCAATTAGCAAATACAGGGGAATCAATTCCAACTCGTAAAACAGGAAAAATAGCAGTAAATCCTGTGCTAAAAAGGCTCCAGCCACCCCAGCATTTAACAGCAGTAGCAAACAGTAATAAAACCGAGGACGATGCAAAGATTCATCGCTGCTGTAAATGGCAATACAAGTCAAAAGTCCATTTAACAGCAGCAAGGGCATAGACAAACCGTCTATTCCTAGGTTATAGTTTAAGCCTAAAACATCTACCCAAGGGATGAACTCTGCAAACTGTTGCGTCACTTGTCCGGGATTAAACTGACTTGCGAGGACAATTGTCCACAAAAAAGCGATCGCACTAAAAACCAAAGTTATCCCACGGGAAATTTTCCCATTCATGGCTACGGGCAAAAACCCAATTAAAGCCGCACCGAACAACGGCAGCAAAATTAAAGCACTGAGCATAGACACAAACTAGTTAAGGGGAATGGGTAATGGGTAATGGGGCATGGGGCATGGGGCATGGGGCATGGGGCATGAAAAAGAGATTAATAATTGATTCTCAATTTCCATTGCCCATTGCCCATTGCCCATTGCCCCATGCCCTTCGGACTGTTAACTTTTAAAACGGCAACTTGTCCAATAGACCTAATGACCAGCTAATGAAAAACCCTAGCACGCTGACGACCGCAACGATAGTTAACATATATCCTTGCGATTGACCGGAAATGCTGTATTTTAAGCTTTGTCCGCTAAAAATTGTGGCAATGCCAACTAGGTTAACTAAACCATCAACTATGTAGCGATCGCTCCAATTGGATATCCGAGAAAGTAGCGCTACTGCACCTACTACTGTCAATCGGTACACTCGGTCAATATAAAAGTCATAACCTAATAAATCTTGCACAAATCTCCAAGCGAGTACTGTTGATCTTGACCAACCTTTGTGCAGGTAAATCGTACATCCTGTAGCTACCCCAGCCAAGGTAGATGAAACTAATAGCAACACTACATACCAGTTGACACTTTCCCAAGTTGGTAGCAGATACCATTGCTGTAGCATCACGGGGACTAACAGCGTCACTATTATTAAGGATACCATTGGAAATGCCATTGTCCAACCGACTTCTGGGGTGCGACGGGTCTTTTGTTGCGCTTCACCCCAAAACACCAATCGAAAGACTCGTGTCAAATTTAATGCTGTTAAGCCGTTAACTAATAACAACACACCAATCACCCAAGGGTTAATTGCTACAAAGCCATCAGCCCATGACAGCATCGCCCAAAAACTACCTAATGGCAGTAGCGATACCAATCCGGCTGAACCGACGATGTAAGCTGTAGTGGTTGCCGGCATCCGCGACCACAAACCGCCCATTTCTGTTAAGTCTTGGCTGTGGGTGGTGAATATGACCGAACCCGAACTCATGAATAATAGTGCTTTAGCGATCGCATGAGTCAACAGCAACATTAAGGCGACACCTCCTTGCTGCAAACCTACCGCCAAAAATACTAATCCCATGTAGGCACTGGTAGAATGGGATAATGCCCGCTTAATATCTGTTTGGGCAAGGGACACTAAGGTTGCACCTATTGCCGTCACTGTACCCATAATTATCAAAGCGTTTAAAGCAACTGGCGAAAGCGCTAAAATCGGCTGAAGTTTAAATAGTAGATACGCACCACCAGCCACTACCAATGAGTTCCGCATTACCGAAGCTGGGTTGGGACCTTCCATTGCTTCGTCTAACCACAAATGCAAGGGAAATTGAGCGCATTTACCAGCTGGTCCTGCTATCAATGCTAAACCGAGTAAAGTTGATGTTAACGGATTTAAGTTTGCTGTTTGCGCCCATTCATATAAATTGGAAAAGTTCAAACTACCAGCTAAGGTGGAAAGCGTTACTACTCCCATCAGCAGCAATAAATCTCCTACTCGTTTGGTGAGAAACGCATCTCGCGCTGCTGTCACTACCAAAGGTTGAGCATACCAAAATCCTACCAGCAAGTAAGTGGAAAGGGTTAAGACTTCTAACAAAGCATAGCTGAGAAACAACGAGTCACTGATGGCTAAACCACTCAACGCTGCTTCAAACAATCCCATCATCGCAAAGAAACGAGCGATCGCCCAGTCCTTTTCCATGTAACCTAAGGCATAAATCTGTGCTAACAGACTTAATCCCGTGATTAAAACTGATGTCCCAATACTTATTGGTGAAATATCTAAGGCAAACGATAAGTCAAAATCTGCTGCCGAAAACCAGGCGATCGTAAAAGTTTCCGGTTCTCTATTCCAGATATCTATAAATACAAATAGACTGTGAATAAAAGCCAATACAGTCGTCAATATGTTTAAATATGCTGCTGGTCTTGGTCCTGTACGCCTAATTATTCCCATTGCCCACGGCAAACTTAAAATCGCGCCTACTAAGCTATAAATAGGCAAGCACCAACTTGTTGAGAAGAGAATCTGATTCATTTAAATTTCCTTTGACGAATTATTATTCATTATTTTTTACATTCAAAATATTTCATGTAAATCTAATATTTTTCTTCTCTTTTACTTTACATTTACCTAAATAAAAATCTATTATTTAATAATCAAAATCTGTAACTACATCATTTTTATTTATTTCTATATTCCTATATTTTAATTTTATATCCCCTCTTTATATTATATATTAAATAATTTTATCTGTTTTTATCGCCGCACTTAAATATACAACAAAATTGGACAAAACACAGCCGTAGCAAAAGCTCAAACAATGCAAGTCATTCTTAAGCACAAGGTATAGCAGTCTTTATGAACTGATATTGAACAAATGTAATTAAAAAATTATAAAACATAAGTGGTTGCTCTAGCAATCTGTGTAATTTGATTGCTGAGATCGCCACATAAATTTATATTAAGAATTTTAAAACTATCTTATCATAAACTATTATAGTAATTTATATTGCCAGAAACGCAAAGCTTTTCTATGCTTAATAACGGAAATGCTTTTACAGCTCAAACTGAGCATTCCCGTAAATATTTTCCACAAGACAAGTAATTGCATTAATTTTTGAGGAGTTCTGCGATGCCAATTGCAGTTGGGATGATTGAAACAAAAGGCTTTCCGGCAGTAGTAGAAGCTGCGGACGCGATGGTTAAAGCCGCTCGTGTCACCTTGGTAGGCTATGAGAAAATCGGTAGCGCTCGCGTCACCGTAATTGTGAGAGGAGATGTGTCTGAAGTACAAGCTTCGGTTGCAGCTGGGGTTGAAGCAGCCAGAAGAGTAAATGGCGGTGAAGTGCTGTCTACACACATCATTGCTCGTCCCCACGAAAACCTAGAATACGTATTGCCGATTCGATACACCGAGGCTGTAGAACAGTTTCGCACTTAAAAGCTAGAAGGCAGCGCTTGCTCAAGGCAGAAGTCGGAAGGCAGAAGGCAGAAATGCTTATAAAAACTACTTTTTTGTCTGTTTATGACTGTCTAATTATTTTTGTAGTGCTGTACTAGTTAAACAGGCATCACGCATCTATTAACGGATTGTCAGCCTAGTAGCTGTTTGTGTTCATCGAAGTGAAACTTAATTAAGGATTAAAAAAGCATGTCAATCGCAGTAGGAATGGTAGAAACGCTAGGTTTTCCAGCAGTAGTGGAAGCTGCTGACGCAATGGTGAAAGCCGCCCGCGTCACCCTAGTAGGTTATGAGAAAATCGGTAGTGGTCGCGTTACCGTGATTGTCCGGGGAGATGTATCAGAAGTGCAAGCTTCGGTAGGAGCGGGAGTTGAATCAGTCAAGCGAGTTAATGGGGGACAAGTTCTGTCTACTCACATCATTGCTCGTCCGCACGAGAACCTGGAATATGTCCTACCAATTCGTTATACAGAAGACGTAGAGCAATTCCGGGAGAATGTTAACGCCATTCGTCCCTTCGGCAGAAGACCGTAACGAGTACAATGCAACTTGCCAAAGTTCGCGGCACAGTAGTTAGTACACAAAAAGACCCAAGTCTTAGAGGTGTCAAACTACTGTTGTTGCAGTTAATAAATGAAGAAGGACAAATTTTGCCAGAATATGAGGTGGCAGCTGATAGTGTCGGTGCTGGATTCGATGAGTGGGTGCTTATCAGTCGTGGCAGTGCGGCACGTCAAGTTCTGGGGAACGAACAGCGTCCGGTAGATGCAGCGGTAGTGGCGATAATTGATACAGTTTACGTTGAAGATCGCCTTGTTTACGGCAAAAAAGACCAATATCGATAGTCAAGAGTCAGTGGGAGCGTGGTTAGTAGATAGTGGTTAGTAGATAGTGGTTAGTAGATAGTGGTTAGTGGTAGGAATTTTTTGTCAACCAACAACGCTCCAACTAACTACCCTTCGGGTTCGCCACTTGCTACAACGGGGGGAACCCCACGCCAGTCGCCTCAACGGAGGGAACCTCCGCACAGCGCTGGCTCCGCAACGCAGTGGCTCACCAACAACTAACTACGAACAACTAACTACCAACAAATGACAAAAAGCTTAAGTTAGGAGGAATCCAGAATGGCAGTCCGCAGCACAGCGGCTCCCCCAACCCCGTGGTCAAGAAATTTGGCAGAGCCAAATATAGATCCAACAGCGTATATCCATCCATTTTCTAACGTTATTGGGGACGTGCGGATTGGTGCGAATGTAATTGTCGCTCCGGGAACTTCAATTAGAGCTGATGAAGGTACGCCTTTCAATATCAGTGAGAACACCAATCTTCAAGATGGTGTTGTGATTCACGGGTTAGAGCAAGGCAGAGTAATTGGTGATGATGACAATCAATACTCGGTATGGATTGGCAAAAATGCTTCCATTACCCACATGGCTTTAATTCATGGACCTGCATACGTAGGGGACGAGTGCTTTATTGGTTTTCGCTCCACGGTGTTTAACGCCAGGGTAGGAAATGGTTGCATCGTTATGATGCACGCTTTGATTCAAGATGTAGAAATTCCAGCGGGAAAATATGTGCCTTCGGGAGCGATAATTACTAACCAGCAGCAAGCCGATCGCTTACCAGATGTGCAAGTTCAGGACAGGGAATTTTCTCATCATGTGGTAGGTATAAATCAAGCACTGAGATCGGGTTATCTCTGTGCTGCGGATAACAAATGTATTAAAAACATTCGGAATGAAATGACTAGTTCATATAAAACCAACGGCAGTAATGGCTACAGCGGCAACGGATCTGTATCTTCTAACTTGAGTTCTGAGACGGTGCAACAAGTGCGGCATCTTTTAGAACAAGGGTATCAAATTGGTACGGAACACGTAGATCAAAGGCGGTTCCGTACTGGTTCGTGGGCTAGCTGTAGTCCGATCGCGACTAATTCTACGAGTGAAGCGATCGCTGCCTTAGAAAGCTGTCTAGCCGAACACAGTGGTGAGTTTGTTCGCCTATTTGGTATTGACCCCAAAGGCAAACGCCGCGTATTAGAAACTATTATCCAAAGACCAGATGGTGTTGTTCAAAATGGTACAACACCTAAATTAGGTGTAAAAAGTGCTAGTTCTTCCGGTGGTAATAGCTATGGCAGTTCTACATTAAGTGGTGAAGCGATCGAGCAAGTACGCCAACTTTTAGCTGGTGGTTACAAAATTGGCATGGAACACGTAGATAAAAGACGGTTCCGTACCGGTTCTTGGCAAAGTTGCACTCCGATTGCTTCGAGTAATGAAAAAGAAGTAATTTCCGCTTTGGAAGCTTGTGTAGCTTCACACAGCGGCGAGTACGTCCGGTTAGTCGGAATTGAACCAAAAGCCAGAAAGCGGGTTTTGGAAAGCATTATCCAAAGACCGGATGGTAATGTAGCTGAAGGTAGCGGTAATAAGTTTGTCGCCAATAGCTCTACCTCAAGCTCAAGCAGCACTTCGACTAAGGCAAGCACCCGGTTAAGCCCAGAAGTAATAGACCAACTGCGGCAACTAATCAATCAAGGTAGCAAAATCAGCGCCGAACATGTAGACAAGCGCCGATTCCGTACAGGTTCTTGGTCTAGCTGCGGTCAAATTCAGGGTAATTCAGAAAGAGAAGCGATCGCCGCTTTGGAAGGATACCTTAGAGAATACCAAGGGGAATATGTGCGCTTAATTGGCATCGAACCAAAAGCGAAAAAACGAGTTTTAGAAAGCATTATCCAAAGACCGGATGACAGTGTAGCACAGCCTAGCCGTAGCGATAACCAGGTCGTAGCAAGTAGCTCAAGTAGCACTTCTAAAACGTCAAATACAGCGACCAGCACCCGGTTAAGCTCAGAAGTGGTAGACCAACTGCGGCAGTTGAGAAATCAAGGTAGCAAAATCAGCGTCGAACACGTAGACCAGCGCCGATTCCGCACCGGTTCTTGGACAAGCGGTGGTCAAATTCAGGGTAATTCTGAAAGAGAAGCGATCGCCGCTTTAGAAGGATACCTTAGAGAATACCAAGGGGAATATGTACGCTTAATTGGCATTAACCCCAAAGACAAGCGTCGGGTATTAGAAACAATAATTCAACGCCCGTAATAAAACAGACAAGGAGACAAGGGGACAAGGAGGACAAGGAGGACAAGGGGACAAGGAGGACAAGGAGGACAAGGGGACAAGGGGACAGGGGGACAAGGGGACAAGGGGACAATTCTTTCTCTCCTTGTCTCCCCATCTCCTTGTCTCCCCATCCCAAGAACTCTCCCCTCTCCCCACTCCCCCACTCCCCCACTCCACTCACTTTCTCCGGCTTCAAAGGTTACAACTGTTATGTCTGTGCCGCCACTGCGCCTTGGTACCAACTTAGATTCTCATATTAGTGGCGAGGTGATTGTTCATCCGAGTGCGGTAATCGCACCAGGGGTCATACTCCAAGCGGCTACAAACAGCAAAATCGTCATCGGTCCTGGTGTCTGTATTGGCATGGGGTCAATTCTTCAAGTCAGTACAGGAATAATAGAAATAGAAGCAGGAGTAAGCCTCGGAGCCGGTTTTTTAATGGTTGGTGCAGGTAGAATAGGAGTAAATGCTTGCATTGGTTCAGCAACAACAGTTTTTAACTGTTCGGTGGAGCCAGGACAAGTAGTTGCACCCGGTTCAGTTTTGGGAGACACCACTGTGCGTGCTGCCTTACCTTCGCCAACTGAGATTGACACAAAAGAATTAGAACCATCCACAACTGAACCTGCTTCTGCTAATGTAGAGTCTCAAAATGGGACTGGAAAAGATAAAAATAATTCCCAAAGTCAGATTCCTTCGCCGACAAATTCGGGGAAAATAGAGTCAAATTCTCAAGAGCATCTTATCACTGAGGAATCAGCACTTACCAATCAGGACTCAGAAACCTCTTCCACTGACCCGAACATTTTCGGTACACAAATTTATGGGCAAGGGAGTATACAAAGGCTGTTGATCACATTGTTTCCACATAGGCAATCATTAAGTGAACCGAAGTCTGACGATCGCTCTGAGTAAGTGTTAATTGTAAGTTGTCAGAATACGCGATTATCTAGGAATCACATGGAAACATATAATCAACGTGCTAGCACCAGCCAATCCCGTCGTCGAGATAATTTTCAAGACACCGCGTTGGGTTTAGTCTCAACCCTCAGCTTTCCAGCGATAGTGGGAACGGCAGATATGATGCTGAAATCGGCTGGAGTCTACTTAGTTGGGTATGAAAAAATCGGTGGCGGTCACTGTACTGCGATCGTTCGAGGTAACATCGCTGATGTACGTCTTGCCGTAGAAGCAGGTGTGCAAACCGCTGAACAATTTGGTCAGCTAGTTTCTAGCTTAGTAATTGCTCGACCTTTCCCCAACTTAGATATAGTGCTTCCCATCGCTAGCCGTCTGAGTCAATTTACTGGAGACGGCTACAGCCGCTTGAGTAATACAGCAATTGGTTTGGTGGAAACGCGGGGATTTCCGGCATTGGTGGGAGCTGCTGATGCCATGTTGAAAGCCGCTGATGTTCAGTTGGCAGCATATGAAAAAATCGGTGGGGGTTTGTGTACAGCGATTATTCGCGGCACTGTGGCAAACGTTGCCGTGGCAGTGGAAGCTGGGATGTTTGAGGCAGAACGGATTGGTGAGTTAAACGCTGTGATGGTGATTCCTCGACCGCTGGATGAATTAGAGCAAACCTTGCCAGTAGCAAGTTGCTGGATAGAAGAACGTCAACCTTTAAGATTGCCAGTGAATATCAAGGAAAAGGAACAAGTTGCCGAAGTAGAAATGGTAGGCTTGCCAGATTTAGCTAAACTCCCTGTAAAAATTGTGGAAGAGTAGTTATTAGTTAGGAGTGAGGAGTTAGGAGTTAGGGAATAGTTAGTGGTTAGTGGTTAGTGGTTATTAGTAAATATTAGGAACTAACAAATAACAACTAACAAACAACAACTAACAAACAACAACTAACAACCAACAATAAATGCCTCAAGTTGAAAAAAACGTTGTACACACCTATGGTGATGATGTTAATAGAACATAAGTTACTACCCCTCGAAACATACCTTTAAGGTGTGCAACGTTGGCTGAAAGGCATCTTACGCTTTGCTTGTTATTCTGATAATAACTTCTAACTTACATAAAGAAAATACAAATATTCTAATAGCAATAATAGAGAATAATCTATATACTATCGTTGATAACTTTTAGGTGGGCGACACTCTATCATTTCGCAGTGTTACGTGATACTAAATTTATATCGACAAATTGCTATTACAGGAGAATTACCCTTGAACCAAGCGACGCTGCACCAGTTAAAGGTGTTCGAGGCGGCGGCACGGCATGGTAGCTTTACTCGCGCCGCAGAAGAACTTTTTCTCACCCAACCGACTGTCTCAATGCAAATCAAACAACTGACAAAATCGGTGGGTTTGCCATTATTTGAGCAAGTAGGTAAGCGCTTATTTCTAACAGAAGCGGGAAGAGAATTATTTGCAACTTGCCGCCAAATTTTCGAGACAATAGCCCAATTTGAAATGAAAGTTGCAAATTTAAAAGGGCTAAAACAAGGACAATTACGTTTAGCAGCAATTACAACAGCAAAATATTTTGTACCGCGTTTGTTGGGTCCATTTTGCCAACTTTATCCTGGCATAGAGATATCTTTGCAAGTAACTAATCACGAACGTATTTTAGAAAGGATGATTAACAATTTGGACGACTTGTATATTATAAGTCAAGTGCCAGATCATCTTGATGTGAATTTCCAGCCCTTTTTAGATAATCCTTTAGTAGTTTTTGCACCAGCAAATCATCCGCTAGCTAAGGAAAAAAATATTCCTATAGAACGTCTTGCGAATGAACCTTTTATTATGCGAGAACCAGGTTCGGGAACGCGACGTGCTGTGCAAAGTCTTTTTGATGAACATGATATAAAGGTGAAAGTCAAGCTGGAATTGGGAAGTAATGAGGCAATTAAGCAAGCGATCGCCGGTGGTTTAGGTATTTCTGTTTTATCTCGCCATACCTTAATGCCAAACACACCAGAATTAACTATTTTGGATGTAGAACACTTCCCCATTAAGCGAACTTGGTACATGGTCTATCCGAATGGCAAACAGCTATCTATCGTTGCTCGTACTTACTTTGAGTATCTATTAGAGGCAGCGAATAAGATGGTAGAAAGCAGCATTTCTCCGGTTTATAGCAGTGTTGAGGGAGGTAATTAACTTAAAGGAATTGTTATGGGGGTATTGTAGTTTGGGGTGTAGGAGGACTGATACCGTTTCACTTTAAGGTTGATACAAATAGACCGCACTCTAGCAGGGGGCACATCTTGCAGGGGAAAAGAGAATGATGTGTATCACACATGAGCGTGAAATGGTATGAAAACCCTTACACCTAACTTCATTTTCTAGAGTTGTCAATTTCATGACCAAATTGCCAAATAACTTGACGGTTAGACTGTTAATCATTAAAAATTAACCTGCACAAACATTAACTTGGGGAAAACTGACTGTGGTTAACCCGGAAACTGACTATGAAACGAAAATAGTAGACACCCAGATTAAAGCCGTGACGGTGTACGCTGACAAGGCTTTAGTGTCACGACGCGGTATAGTGTCTTTGACAGGACAAGAACGCTCATTAGTAATTACCGCATTACCGATGATAGAAACTGAGTCTGTCAGGGTTAGCGGTGCCGGCTCAGTAGCGGTGCGCTTGTTGGGAGTGAGTAGCGATCGCATTTTCACCACCGAACCCGTAGCGGAACGTGTAGCACAACTTCATCGGCAAATTCAGCAAATAGAAGCCGAAAAACGTCACCTCCAAGCGCAGGTGGATGCTTTGGCATTACAATCTAGTTTTATCGCCGGTTTGCGCGAAAAGACAGAAGATCCATTCGCACAAAGTTTGGCGCGGAAAAATCTCAGTTTGAGTGAAACATTGGATTTCCTCAACTTTTTGGGTAGCCAATATAGCGAATATGCGATCGCTTCCGGGGAATGCAAAAGCCAACAACAAGAATTAGACAAGCAACTACAAGTACTTTACGCTTCTTTACAAAAAATCCAAACACCATTACCTAAAGAAAGTGTTAGTTTAATTGTGGCTGTAGAGCCTGCGGGTGCAGGAGAATTTGAGCTAGAGGTTTCTTACCTAGTTAATAGCGCTAGTTGGAATCCGCTTTATGACTTGCGGGTTAGCAGTACCAGCGATACTGTACATTTAGGATACCTTGCAGAAATAATCCAAAACACTGGCGAAGATTGGATCAACGTTGATATCACTCTTTCTACCGCCAAACCCGGACTAGGTACACTACCGCCTAAACTGCAACCGTGGTATATAGACGTACCACGTCCAGCAGCGCAATTAATGACGACACGACGAATACGACAAAGACCTATGTCCATACCTGCGGCTCCGATGGCGATCGCAGGGACGGCTGAGGATAGCGACAATGAACTAGACAACGCAGAGGAAGATTTAATTGCTGCTGAAACTGTTGTTGCTGAAGTATCCAAAGAAGGAAGCGTAGTTACCTTTAAATTAAGTGGTGGCGGTAACATTCCCAGTGATGGTTCACCTCATAAAACAACAATTTTCAATGACGATTATCCTTGTAATTTTGATTATATAGCAATGCCGCGCTTAGTAAGCTTTGCTTATTTGCAAGCTAATGTGAAAAATAGTGCTAACGGTGCAACTTTGTTACCAGGTAAAGCGAATATTTTCCGCGACAATATTTTTGTGGGAACAACACAATTAGATAATATTGTAGCAGGGCAAGAATTCAAACTTAACTTAGGAATTGACGAAGGTTGGAAAATTGAGCGTGAGTTAGTTGAGCGTCAAGTAGACAAAAAATTAATTGGCAATCAGCGTCGAATTACTTATAGTTATCGCTTGATAATTACTAACTTACTTAACTCAGAAGCTAATTTAAAATTAACCGAACAATTGCCAGTTAGTCGCAACGAGCAAATTAAAGTCCGTCTGATTCGCAGTAACCCACAAATTCAACTTGGGGAAATGGGCATTTTAGAATGGATGTTAACTCTTGCACCCGAAGAGCGAAGAGAGATATATTATCAGTTTACCGTTGAACATCCACCAGAGTTAACAGTTGTGGGGTTGGATATTTAGTGATATGAATGGTGAGTGCGATTCTCAGTTTAGAAACCCGACTTCTTAAAGAAGTCGGGTTTCTGGGCATCGGAAATTTTCACAAATAATATACGATTGTTATATATTAGTAAGCAATTACACTTGTGCAACGCTTCTGCATGAATAGCGATCGCACTCCACCAACAGCAATCCCGCCTCACAACTACGCTAAACTTATACCAGTTAGACACTAGCTACTATGTCTGTCGCCAAAGATTTAGAAACGCCAGAAAATGTTATATTTCCTCCAGGGGATTTATATAGTCACGAACCGCCTTTGGAATCTGACTTACATCGCCAGCAAATGACGCTGCTAATACAGTGTATTGAGTGGTTGTGGCAAAACCGCAACGATTTCTATGCATCGGGTAATCTCACCGTCTACTATAGTTCACGCCAGCCCAAATCAGAAGACCTCAAGGGACCAGATTTTTTTGTCGTGCTGGGAAGCTACCGCGCTGCACGCAAAAGTTGGGTTGTCTGGCAAGAAGATGGCAAATATCCCAATGTGATTGTAGAACTTCTTTCCGATTTAACAGCGGCGACTGATAAAAATTTAAAAAAACAAATTTATCAAGATATTTTTCGCACCCCAGATTACTTTTGGTTCGATCCAAATAATTTAGAATTTGCGGGATTTATTTTGGTAGGTGGTGAATATCAACCATTGCAACCCAACCCCCTAGGCTGGTTGTGGAGTAAACAGCTAGGGTTATATTTGGGAGTGCATGAAGAAAAGTTACGCTTTTTCACTTCTGAAGGACAACTGGTTACAACACCACAAGAAGAAGCGCAGTCAGAACGTCAGCAGAAAGAATTGGCTCAACAAAAAGTTGAACGCTTGGCGGCAAAACTGCGAGAATTAAATATCGATCCAGACTCTATTTAACAAACGCAATATCCTGGCTATTCGTACAGACGTTCCGTTGGAACGTCTCTACTTTTAAATATCTTCAGGTAAAATCCATTTTGGCGGTTCCATGAGTTTTTTCATTCTCGCTGCTTCCGCGATTTCATGCATTTTGTCTAACGAAGTTTCTTGGATGAACTTTGACGTTGATTCTACATGAGATTTTTCATCGTCAACTTGATTATTGTCGCTGGTTTGGGAATTATTTACTTTACCCTCTTCCACGCTGACCTCCTCTAGTATAGATTTTGAGAACGCTAATCTATAGTAATTCCTGCTTCTAAGCAGAAATACTGGTGTTTCTCTGTATTCTTCAAAATAAATATTAACGTTATGACTGTGCTGTGAGACATTCAATGTAACATTTCTAAAATTTCAAATCTAAAATTCTCACTGCTACGAAGCACAGCAACGTTTCTAAAATCGAAAATAGATAAAGTATCTGGGTTGAAAAAGCGCTCATGTCGGAATTTGCTACAATTGGCACGATCGCGGCGATCGCTACTGCTGTTGTTCCGCAACAGGGTAGTGTGGGAATTGTGCGCTTATCTGGTAATAAAGCTTTGCAAATCGCCCAAACTCTTTTTCATGCACCTGGGAATCAAGTTTGGGAATCTCACCGCATTCTCTACGGTTACATTCGCCATCCGCTTTCCGCAGCACTGGTGGATGAAGCACTCTTGCTGATTATGAAAGCACCCCGGTCTTACACCCGTGAAGATGTGGTAGAATTTCATTGCCACGGGGGAATTATCGCCGTGCAGCAAGTTTTGCAACTGTGTTTGGAAAGTGGCGCAAGACTGGCTCAACCGGGAGAATTTACCCTCCGCGCTTTTTTGAATGGGCGACTAGATTTAACTCAAGCTGAGAGTATTGCTGATTTAGTGGGTGCAAAATCGCCCCAAGCAGCACAAGCAGCATTAGCTGGTTTGCAGGGGAAATTAGCTCATCCGATCCGTCAGTTACGCGCCAACTGCTTGGATATTTTAGCAGAAATCGAAGCTCGCATCGACTTTGAGGAAGACTTACCTCCGCTGGATGATAAAGCAATCATATCAGAAATTGAGAAAATTACCGCAGAAATAATTAAGTTATTGGCAACATCAGAAAAAGGCGAACTGCTACGCACAGGTTTAAAAGTGGCGATTGTCGGGCGTCCGAACGTGGGAAAATCGAGCTTGTTGAATGCATGGAGCCAAAGCGATCGCGCTATTGTTACCGACTTGCCCGGAACCACCCGCGATGTAGTTGAATCGCAGCTAGTTGTCGGTGGAATACCCGTGCAAGTGCTGGATACGGCTGGTATTCGCGATACCATTGACCAAGTAGAAAAGATTGGCGTCGAGCGATCGCGTCGTGCTGCAAGTGCGGCTGATTTAGTATTGCTTACCATCGACGCTTCCGCCGGTTGGACTCAAAGCGATGCGGAAATTTACTTGCAAGTGCAACACCGTCCGTTAATTTTGGTTCTCAATAAAATCGACCTTGTAGAAACGCATTATATTGCATCTATTGAATATCCGAAAAATATTAGCTTAGTTGTTCAAACCGCAGCAGCTAATAATCAAGGAATTGATGCTTTAGAAAAAGCTATTTTAGAGATAGTTAAAACTGGAAAAGTCCAAGCTGCTGATATGGATTTAGCAATTAATCAAAGACAAGCAGCCGCGTTAACACAAGCTAAAATATCATTAGAACAAGTGCAAGCGACAATTGCCCAACAATTACCCTTTGATTTTTGGACAATTGACTTGAGAAGTGCAATTTATGCATTAGGAGAAATCACAGGTGAGGAAGTTACAGAATCAGTTCTCGACCGGATTTTTCATAAGTTTTGCATTGGTAAGTAGTGACGACTTTAGTCGTCCTCCGAGTATAATAAGAGGACTTTAGTCCTCACTACGAATACTATTTTCACTCAATGGCTTTTCTTAATAAAATTACCAATGCCAACGTATTAATTGTAGGAGCCAGCCAAGGTATTGGTTTAGGTTTTGTACAAAACTTATTACAAGATGACAGAATAACCAAAATTTATGCAACCTATCGTCAAAGAGAATCTGCCTCAGAATTAATCACTATTGAAAGCGAAAACTCTGAAAAACTAACTTGTTTACAGATAGATATTACCGACGAATCGCAGATTATCGAAGCTGTTCAAAAAATACGCTCAGAAGTCAATAAACTCCACTTTGTTATCAATTGTGTCGGATTACTGCATGATGAAAGTTTGCAACCAGAAAAAAGCTTAAGACAAATAAATTCAGATAATTTACTCCGCTACTTTCAAGTTAATAGTATTGGAACTGTGCTACTTGCTAAACATTTATTACCGCTATTTCGTCATCAAGAACGCAGCATTTTTGCGAGTATTTCTGCTAAAATTGGTAGTATTGGTGATAATCAACTTGGTGGATGGTATGGCTACCGAGCATCCAAAGCCGCACTCAATATGTTTATGCGAACAGTGGCGATTGAGTATGGTAGAAACAGCCCGAAAACTATAGTTGTGACATTACACCCAGGTACAACCGATACACAGCTTTCTCGTCCATTTCAAGGTAATGTACCAGCAGAAAAATTATTCTCAGTCGAGCGAACTGTTAGCCAGTTGTTGACAGTTATCGAACAGCTTCAACAAGAAGATAGCGGGCAGTTTTTTTCCTGGGATGGTAGCCGATTGCCTTGGTAAAAATAGGGAATAAAGTAGTTAATGTTTAATAATTAAGATTTAAATAAATTTAATTAAGGTTAAATTTAGAGAAAAATAAGGTTAAAAAAAGGTTAGTTATTTATTAAATTTAAACTATTACCATGAGCAGGAAGCGATTCTATTGATGTCAATATGAATTGCTCATATTCTTGACAAATTAACGCACCCTTAGTATTGTTCTAGGTGTTACTAAAGATAATCATTTTTTTGATTGGATTGCTATTTAAATCAGCAAGGAACGAAAATTAACTTTGGTATCTACCCTTTGGAATTTCCATAGGGCAGTTTCGTGGTTCGTTGTGGTTCGGTTTATGAAAGTCCGTGTAGCATTTTAACTACGGTTCTGAAATTTTATGAAATCCAATCCACTCAAGCTAAACCGGCGCCAGTTTTTGCTAAATTCAGCTATGACCAGCGGTGGAATAATTGCCACAAATTTTTTAGCAAAATCAGGTTTCGCTCAAGCACCTGGTATCATCACATCAGACAAAGAGCGTCCTAGCATACCTTATGGAGTAGCTAGTGGGGACATTGACGGTAATAGAGCTGTCATTTGGAGTCGTAGCGATCGCCCAGCGCAAATGATTGTAGAATATTCTCTAGATGAATCTTTCCGTAACGTGGAGCGTGTCAAAGGTGCAAACGCCTTAGAAATCAGCGACTACACAGCACGGGTTTATCTGAGAAATCTGCCATCACAGCAGCAGATATTCTACCGAGTTATTTTTCAAGATTTAGCTAATAAAAGGAAGTATAGCGTCCCCGTTGCTGGTACTTTCCGAACTGCCCCTGCGTATCGTCGAGATATATTCTTTGCTTGGTCGGGGGATACTGCCGGTCAAGGATGGGGTATTAATCCAGAGTTTGGGGGAATGAAAATTTACGAAAGTATCCGCAAACTAAATCCAGACTTTTTCATTCATTCCGGCGACAATATTTATGCTGATGGTCCGATTCAATCAGAAGTAAAGCTTGATGACGGCACTATCTGGAAAAATATTACCACAGAGGAAAAATCAAAAGTTGCGGAAACTTTAACAGAATATCGTGGTAACTACATTTACAACTTATTAGATGAAAACGTGCGTCGTTTCAATGCCCAAATACCCCAACTTGTACAATGGGACGACCACGAGGTAACAAACAACTGGTATCGTGGCGAGATACTAGACGATAATCGCTACACAGTCAAGGACGTTTCCTTACTAGCAGAGCGGGGAAATCAAGCGTTTTTGGAATACGTACCGATTAGATTGGATAACAACGACCCAACCCGAATTTACCGCTCTTTTAAGTATGGTCAATTACTAGAAATTTTCATGCTTGATGAACGCAGCTATCGCGGACCAAACACAACTAATCGTCAAACAGAACAAAGTGAAGAAACGGCATTTTTAGGTAATACACAGGTGCGTTGGTTGAAAAACCAATTGCGTAAATCAACAGCAAAGTGGAAAATCATTGCCAGTGATATGCCTATTGGATTGGTAGTTCCAGATGGTAATACTAACTTTGAAAACCTCGCTAACGGAGATGGTCCCGCATTGGGACGAGAACTAGAACTTGCCGATTTACTACAGTTCATCAACCGCAACAATATTAAGAATGTTGTCTGGTTAACTGCTGATGTACATTACGCAGCAGCTCATTATTACGACCCTAACAAAGCACAATTTCAAGACTTTAAACCGTTCTGGGAGTTCGTTGCAGGTCCTCTCAACTCTGGCACATATGGACCCAACAAACTCGATAATACTTTTGGTCCAGAAGTGAAGTTTCTCGCTATACCTCCAGATTTGAAAGCGAATCGACCTCCAAGTGAGGGTTTCCAATTTTTCGGCACAGTCAAAATTGACAGCAATACAGAAGTGATGACAGTAGCATTGCTTAACTTAGAAGGTGAAACTCTCTACAATGTAGATTTGCCACCAGAAAAATAAAAAGCGCGGCTTTCGGTAGGGTAAACGCAAAGAAGGTGCGAAGAAACTTGATGTTCTTCGCGCTTTCTTTTTGGCTAATTGTTGTCAGTTCTCGAACAACTTCAATCATGCGATCGCGGGTATTTTTTTCACCTGAGTATGTTAAATCAATTAAATTTATACAAATCAGATAAAATAAAATCTATCTTATGACAGATTTACTCAAACTTTTGCCAACAAAACTCGCCATAGAGTATATTTATAATTAAACTATGTCAGCTAGAGACATTTTTCACAATGCTGTTCGCGTTGCTTTAGAGAAGGATGGGTGGATAATTACCCACGATCCTCTATCAGTTAAAGTTGATGAAATTGACTTTTATATAGACTTAGGAGCAGAAAGGATTTTAGCTGCTCAAAAAGCTGGTCAAAAAATTGCAGTTGAGATTAAATCTTTCTTAGGTGCATCGGAAGTTAGTGATTTTTATGTAGCTCTTGGTCAGACGCTCACGTACCGTTCAGCATTACGGAAAAAGTACCCCAACCGAGTATTATACTTGGCAATTTCTGAGGATATTTATCAAGATTTTTTTGTTAGACCTTTTATTCTGTGAAGTAATAGTTGAATACCAACTTAAGCTTCTTATTTTTTCTCAAATTAAAGAAGAGGTTTTGCTATGGAAGGAATAAACTACCGTGAATTAGTGCAGTCAATACTCAAAAGTCATTCAATCCACCACTCAAATGACGATACAGAAATACAGCTAATTTTTGATACAATGCACGACCATTATCAAATGCTTCATTTGGGATGGGAAGAACTGAGACGCGTTTACGGTTGCATTATTCATGTTGATATTAAAGATGGCAAGATTTGGATTCAGCGTGATGGAACTGAGGTAGGTGTGGCTAATGAGTTAGTGGCTGCTGGAGTTCCGAAACAAGATATTGTTTTGGGTTTTCAGGCTCCATATAAGCGGAAGTTTACTGAGTTTGCTGTTGGATAAAAAAGTCTATATTAGTATCAACCGCGACCATGCCATGATTTTTCTATACCTTGGCGTATCGCATTATCCATATCCTCAATACTTTGCGATTTACCTTGATATTTTAAGCAACCAGCTACATCATCCAATGTGGTTTCTGGAAAAGGTTTTTTAGGTTTGAGAAGAATACCATCACCCATATCAATAGCGATGAGTTCTTGACCAACTTCCCAATGATGCGCTTCCCGCAAAGACTTGGGAATAATAACTTGTCCTTCACTAGATAATTTTGTGATTTCCATGAGTTCATAAAGCTAAAAAAGTAAGAATGATGCCAGAATTGTATCATTGACATCGATAACTCAGTGTTTCATGCTGAGATTTATGAAATAAATTTTTAATTCATAAATTATGACTCGTTTTCTCATTGGTACAATTGCTGCTGCTGGACACGTCAATCCGGCTTTACCGATCGCCCGCAAACTTGTAGAATGCAGACACGAAGTATGGTGGTATACCGGGAAAGGATTTAAAGATAAGATAGAAGCAACTGGCGCACATTATATCCCGATTCGCACAGGCATAGATTTAACTGACATTAATACTATTCCCGAATCTTGGTTGAAGCAAAAAGATGCTAATAAGTAGCATTTTGTATTGCAATAAGTAGGAGAACTAAATTAAACGTAAGCTCGTAGTAAGGAATGCGCGTCCTTAAAATGCTTTCCCAGAGCGATAAATCGCTCACCCTTCTCTTCGAGACGCTGCGCGAACGGGTTCTGAAGTCGCTCATGGGGGAAACCACGGCAGATGCGTGACTGTCGGCGTTCGCCCTTGGCGTTGCCGAAGGCTAGCCGCCCAACGCACTGCCTCCCCTTGGCGGAGCGCCTCTCCCTTTGGGAGAAGACCGCGCTGGCTCACTACGAACTCATATTTTATTTTATATTTAATTATGTCCACCAACTTATCTCCAAACAACAATAATTTTTTCCTCTCTATCTCCTAGTGATTTCACGAAATCATCTTCTCTAAGGCTGTTTGCAAATCTCGCTTCAAATCATCAACCGCTTGTCTGGCACTAACGCGATTTTTCTGATAATTTGAAAAACGTTCTGTAACTGAAATTGGCTCACCGATTGTTACCCGCGTTTTTCGCCAACCTAAGCGAGGTCTTGCTGGGTTTTTATCTCCTTTAATGCGGGAAATTAAATCAAACAGAATTAACGATGTTTCCGCAAATCTTTCAAAAGTAGGCTTTTCTTTGATATAATTTTCTGTAACCGCCACAAAACTCTCGGCTAAACGCATGTGTAGCATCCGCAGAGATGCTTCTTCGGCAATCCAATCTGCCAAGCCGCGATCTAAAGGCGATAAATTATTTAAATCTGGTAAATCTCCTCGGTAAATATCTTCCCAGCCGGCGGACTCGATGCGGCGACAGCGTTCAATTACTGTTCCTTCACTTTCCAAATTAAAATACTGTTCGGCTGCTTGCAAGCCTTTATTTAATATCGCTTGAAGTCGAGTATCAATGTCTTGGTTAGGGTTAGCAGATGGTGGTTGATGATAAAAGCGATCGCTAAATTTTTCCATCTGCGAAAGCACATGTTCACCAAGCCGCAAAATTCGCTCCGGAAAAAGTTTTTCTCTGTCAGTTGATTCAGTAATTGGCTGTACCGACAAACCGCTATCAGATTCTAATTTACTCAAAAGCCAATTCAGTTTTTTCCAACTTGGATTAATGTAAGAATATTGAATAGCGATCGGCACAATTAAAACTGACTCAGACCGATTAGCTTTCGCCAAATCTTCTGCACACCAAAAGCCTAACTGAGGAACTCCAGGTTCTAAAGCACTGACAATTTCACTATGTCCGTTAGTGCCTCCTTCTGGCGCTACACTAATAGGCAACTTGCCATTAGCAAACAAATCCCGCGCTGTTCGCAGACCAACTCTATCGAGTCGCTTACCTCGATAAATCGATAACCCTCCCAAGCCAGACAACATCCAACCCAGCCATTCTCCAGCCCAAAGAGTCATCCCCCGGTCATAAAGAAAATAAGAATGAGCCGGGTATTGTAATGAAATATTCTCTTGACGCGCTACCCTCGGTACAGCCTTGGAAAGTAAATACATCATCGAGAGGGGATCGTCAACTTCAGCATGGCGAAACGCCATTAAAAAGCGAATTTTCCCGTTTTGAAATTGTTGGTAGAGATTGACTAACGTCTCTACATTCACAGTTTCAATTTGCGCGATACCCGCAGGTAGCCACGGTCGAAGCCGAAAGCGCTGCAACACTGGCAAAAGCGCTTTGACAATATAGTATACAAACAAATTAAAGCGCTGTGGGATAAACTCTAGACGTGGTTGAGCGCGGTCAATCGGATGCGGCAAAGTAACTCTCCAGGTTGTATTCCTTGAATATGGGGAATCTCTAACTTAGCGAAAAATCAGCGTTTGACGCTAAATCTCAATTGATGACCCTTGCCTTATATAATCTAGAAGGGAAGATTCTGTACAGCGTAGATTTGCCGCCAGAAGTTTAGTAGGACAAGGAGGACAACCGAGTAAATGTTTTCTCTCGTGTTTCCCCTTTTTCTTATGGATAAAAAATTTTAAGTGCAATCTCTATAAGTAAATTCTTATGATTAATTATTTCTTGCTGAGTCCAACTAGTTTGCGCTGCAATGTCTCTAGTCAATAATACAGATGAAGCTTGATAAAGGGGCTTTTTTGCAATGAAGGTATCATTACCACCAGAAGTATTCTGTGCTGGGTCTAAAATGGTAAGATTTCCCAAAGAATTTTTCATAGGTTCCAGATTAGAGTCCAGAACACTTTTATCTATATTTTGTGGATATATGTGTTCAATCGATGTACCTGCAAAGTCATATACTCTACTTTTATCTATACATTCGGCATTTCCAATAGCACCATTTTTATACCACTGATAGTAATATTCTACTGTCATTAAAAAGTACTTTAGTGGCTTATTACTACGACCTGAATCTTTATATTCAATAGCTTCAATATTATTTATAAATGTACGATTTGGCGCTTTTTCATCTATCAGTTTCTGTAATTTTTTTATCAAATTTGATACATTGTAAGAATCTGGATTTTGTCTAATTGCAAGTGACTCCTGAGAGTAAATGGTTTTTAGCGGAGTGACATGCTCATTACATATTATTTTGTAGCGGAAGAAGACCTTCTCTAAAATCTGTACTATTTCTGAAAAACGTTTATGGTCGAGCTTATAAGCGGCTAGAAATAATGGAATAGATAATTCATGCTCAAGTTCTTTTAGAAGAAGATTTAAACGAGTCCTATCCCAACTAGTAATGGGTTGTTTTGGTTCATATAGCCACTGTCCTTTAACCAGTAGTCTACAGCTTTTAATATCCACATGTATATCACTTACTGTTTTATATACTTTTTCAACCTCATTTTCTGTAAAATTACCCGTTTTATGATTCTTATGCTGAGGAAAAAATTTATCGATAAACATATCAAATAAAGAATCTTGCCTAGCTCTGTTACCCTGATAAGACTCGTAAATCCAATTCAAATATTTTTCTGTATCTGATGGAGTATCTGCGAGTATATCATCCCATAAATTTTCAACACTGTCTTGATATTGACTAAATCCTTCTACAATTTCTAAAGTTTTCGCCTTTAAGAAATCTCCTACTGTTAGATTTGTACCTCTATCATTAATAACCTGAAATAAGCGGAATGCATCTTCTTTACTATCAGTTACCATATATAGTATTGTAAAATCATTATCTATAATATTTTGGATAATTTCAATATTATCCATTTTTTCTTCTAATGTGGAACTATTAATGATATCTGTTACTGCTTTAAGTAAAGCTTTATATGCATGAAAAATTTTGTTATGAGAGTCTCGTGAAACTAATGGATTCATACCTCGAATAAGTTCTTTATAGAAAGGATGATCTCTCCTTGAGAGTCTCAAAACTTCTACAGAATTTATTTTTCTTTGAACCTCTTGGCTAAACTCTATGAACCTTTCAGAAAGAATTTTAATTCGACCTTCAAGTATAAGTTGATTTCCAGAGTCTTCTGACTTCTTAGCTTGTTGTTTTAACTCTTGATATATCTTGATGAGACAAGATACTAATATACTGAAGGTTGCTATTCTTTGCTGACCATCAATAATTTCATATTCATGTTGATTTACAGTTCCTGCAACAGGATATCTTACACAAAGAACCCCTCCGAAAAAGTGATTAACAGGAGAGTTTGTTTTTCTTCTGTCAAAGCAGTTCTTTAAATCTTTTATAAAGTCTTCTACGGATTCAGAACTCCATGCATAAGCTCTTTGATATTTAGGGATAAAAAACATGGGTCTGTATTCAAAGAGGCTTCCTACAGAGGTATATGTTGGTTCAATCTTCATGCAAATTTTACCGTGTAAACTGTGTCTGATAGTTTACACTAAGTGAGTATAGCAATTCTATTTTAGTTGTGAAAATTGACTTTTCTTCAGATCCCCGACTTCTCCAAGAAGTCGGGGATCTTGTTTTTTCACGAATCATTTAGGACTGCTATATCATTAGCTTGATTAGACCTCACGCATTATTTAGCATTCAAAACCTCATCAACCTGAAAAGCAAATTCGGAAATGGGATGTAGCCAGCTAAACTAATCAATGCAGGAACTCTCGTCTTGATTTCGTTTGTCTTTCTGCTGTTGCCTCTTCCTATCGCTGGTTTTGTATAACAATAAGCTAAGGAGAAGCGTCAACTGCCTAGCTTTTATGTAAAGTATAGACACGCAAAGAATACTAAGAGTGTTCTTTGCGTCCTTGACTTCTTGGTGAGTCCAGCCCCCGACGGGCGCGGTTTAGAGCGATCGATGGGGGACTGGCTCTCCCGTTGGGCGGTTCGTTTTACCTCGGTCTTCCTAGAGTTGTGATGTAAACAACTGCTTCCTCAGCAGGAATACCTAAAACATCATTTACATGGTCGTCGAAGAAGCCACCGATACCGCTGACACCCAAATTGAGGCGAATAGCCGCTAAATTCAGCCTTTGCCCCAAATGACCGGCATCCATATGTAAATAACGGTAAACGCGATCGCCATATTGACCCACGGCGTTTTTCAAATCTGCCGTATGGAAAAGCACCGCAGCCGCATCTCGCCCTAATTCTTGTCCCAAGCAGAGATAGTGTAATTCTCGCTGGAAGTTTTTAAAGCGAATTTGTCTTAATTCTTGCGCTAGTGGTGCGTAATAATAACAGCCTGCGTCAAGTCCTTTCACTCCAGAAACAGCAATAAATGTTTCGATGAGATTCAAATCAAAGTAGTCTGGTTGTGGATCTAAACCTTGGTCGATGTAACTTTTCGGCTGGTAAGTAAAATTGAGTAAAGCTTTCAGTTCATCAAAAGTTAAATTGCTACCGCTGTAAGCACGGGTAGAACGTCGCTTCAGGATGTTGACTTCCAGTTCGTCTAGCTTGTTTCCCCAGTCGATGGGTGTGGTAGCGGTAGAAATTTTTTGACAAAAAGGAAAGTTGTATTTATCTTCTAGGGATTTTTCTTGTTTCACCTCTGGTAAGTTGAGCTTGCCAGTGGTGCCTGGTAAGATTTTTGTGGAGGTATGGAAATATCTCAACAGTTCGCCATCGGGTATTTGCGGATAATCAATTTGCGTGGCGGATGGTAAAGCGGTTCGTGCTAAAGGCAGATTTTGTTTGACATCCAATAAGTCAGCCAAAGGCAGAACAGCTACTGCCCCTTCTTGTTGTGAATCGATATAAAGTAGTTCGTTCACCGCATCATCGACAAAACCGCCGATTAAATGAGGGCGATAATCTGTAATTGCACCAGCTAACTCAATATTGCCTAAAAGATGTCCGGAATCGAGAAAAATCCGGCGATAAGCGCGATCTTCATAGCGCCATTGCGAACGATAGAAAACCGCAGTGATGACAATCGCCAATTGGGTATTTTCTAATGTCGGATGCCACAAACAAGCTGATTGCAAAGCTTGCCAAACATCACTTTCCCAATAATGCATCAGCGAATGATTGCGACACTGATAATTGTATAATCCAGGTGGTAACAACGGCGTACCGCGAGAAACTACATATACCTCAGCCGGATACAATCCACCCGCACTCGGCGCGGATCGCAGATAAACTGTGCTTCCCATCGAAGGCATTTTCGCCGTCAGCCCATAACTACAAAATAGCAGCCGCGAAAGTCTTTGCCACCATTGAGCATCTGGGTTATCGGCAAATTCCTCATGTGTTTCTTGGATGTAGGGTTTGAGATCGAAGTCAGAGCCAATTTTGTACTCTTTAAAAGGCACAGGCTGCTTTGCCCAGTCAATACTGTGACTTTTCGAGGCAAGTGTTTGCGGATCGTATTTAGTGCGATCGTGGTAGTGCTGGGCAATTGATTGGCGTAGTTCTGGCATACGAGCTTTAATATCCTTCTACTACCTATCTTGGCACTTGGGAGCTTATAAGTTTCGTCTTCATTGGTACAAATGCTGAGTGGGAAAGTTAATGCTTAAGGCACGTTTTCAAACCCCAGTGGTTACAAAAACATCTTCCTCTGTGTTTAATAAAGCTTAAGCTGTGGTTATGAAAACATCACATGGTATAAGTAACGCTTAAACTGTAATTAAATAAACATAAACTGTGCTTATATATGCATCAGCTGTGGTTATGAAAACATCACATGGTATAAGTAACGCTTAAGCTGTGAGAAATAACGCTGAAGATGTGGTTATGAATGCATCAGCTGTGGTTATTTATAAGCTTCAGATCCCCGACTTCAAGTGAAGATACACAAGCGCGATTTAGGGTGTCGGGCAAAAGCGTGCAACACGCTATACCACAGAACGAGTGCGATCGCTCTTCTTGAAATTGGAGCGTGTGTTTAGCCCAAAATGCCGGTATAATGCTTTTCACAAGCCAAACAAGGATTTTTAGCTTACGGAAGTTATTACTCATGGTTATGAATTCTTTTCCAGCCACTGACAACATCATGAGTGATGTCGCCATTGGTAACTTTCAACGTGTTATTCAAGAACAGGGCTATCTATATCTTGAAGAATTACCCGATAATTTCGACCATCTAGCATTCGCAGAAAAATTTGGCACTCTTATCCCACACAGATACAACGGCGAATATATATTCTCAATCAAAGTCGAGCCGAAGCTGGGAGAGCGATACCCTGCATTCACTACAAATGAGGTTGAACCTCACACCGAGAACTATGAATATGAGTATGTTCCTCTACATTATCAATCTTTGTGGTGCGTCACTCCGGCAAAATGTGGCGGTGGACATACACTATTAGCCGATGGTTACGCTTTTGTCAACTCGCTTAGTGATGAAGAGCGCGAATACATTACAAAAAACAAGTTTGATTTTATTACTCCTTCGGGCAGCATCGTCAAACATCCGCTTTACGATGTTGAATCGCACTCTCAACCGATAGTCAGGTTCAACTTCAGCAACCTCAAACGTGAGGACAATGCATATTTGGACGACATCGCAAAGCGTTTTTTACAGTTCTTCGACGATGAAAAAATCTCGATTAAGTGGTCGAAAAACGGCTTTTTAATTTGGGATAACTTTCGGATGCTGCACTCACGAACTCAATATCAGGATCGCGATCGCGAACTGAAGCGAGTTTACATGAATGATAAGTAGCACTCTCTCAAACTGCCTTTTCCCTGTTTTCCTTTAGGACTTACGCTTTTAAGACCAAAAAACGAACCGCTCCAGAACGCAGAGAACACAGAGGAATAGGAGGAGCGAGAGAGTTTTTGCACTCATTCCTGCCCTTTTTCAAGTAAGGTCAAACTGACAGAACATAAATCTAAATAAATGACAACCACACCAGTTAGCACGTCTTCAATCGAAGCTAAGAAAAAACTTTTTGATATGGTTTTGGCTTTTGTAAAAAGCCAGTGTATTTATACTGCTGCTCGTTTAGGGATATTTAACCTGCTTCAAGACGAGGGAGAGCAAAGTCTGGAAACTATAGCCGAAAAGACAAATACTAAACCTGAAAGGCTTTATTTTGTGCTTCGTGCTTTAGCTCATTTAGACGTGTTAAAGCAAAAGCCAGGACGAGTTTTTGCTTCTACTGAACTCTCAGACTTGCTTGTAACTAACAAAGGTCCTTCGATGGGTCATTTTGCCATGCACATCATCGAACCCGCTCAGTGGGACGCTTGGAAAGTGCTGGAAGATGCTTTGCATACTGGTGAAGTGCCATTTGAAAGAGCAAACGGTAAGGGTGTTTATCAGTTTTGTCAAGACAACGAATGGAGTGGTGATGTTTTCATCAATGCTATGAGTTTCTTGACAAATCACGCCGTTGATGCATTGATGGATGTGTATGATTTTAGCCGCTTTGAGACAGTAATGGACGTTGGCGGCGGACAGGGTGGACTAATTGCGCGAATTGTCAAGCGCTTTGGCTGTAAAGGAATATTATTTGAAGTGCCTTATGTAGCCGAAACAGCCGCAGCTTATTTGCAACAGCAAGGAGTTGACAAAGATGCGGTGCAAATCATCACAGGGGATGTATTTGTAGAAATTCCTTCATGTGCGGATGCGATCGTCATGAAATATTTTATCTCAGCGTGGAATGACGAAGACGCGATGAAAATTTTGCACAACTGCAAGCAAGCACTACCACCGCACGGAAAAATAATTCTATTGCAAGCTTTCGTCCCCGATTTAGATGAGCCGAAAGTTGCTCCCGATGGTGTAATGCCGGGAGTATTTGCCGTACAAGTTAATGTAGCAGTTCCGGGGGGCGGATGGCGCACGCGGCAACATTTTCAAGAGTTGTTTGAGAAGTCTGGTTTTGTGTTAGAAAAAGTGGTTGACACGCAAACCAACCTTTCAGCAATGGAATTTGGTTTGGTGTCTTAATTACTGCCTTTTTGCTCTGCAAAAGTGAAAATAAGGTAGGGTGTGTTAGACGAGAGTACGGCACCTTGGATTATTGATGGTGCGTACGCTCACGCTAACGCACCCTACAATTTAAATTTCTCAAAAACTCTCCCAAACTCTTATTTCTCTGTGTCCTCCGCGTTCTGGAGCGGTTCGTTTTCTCATCATTCTGCGTAAGTCCTAAAGATAAAGGATAAAATAGGTATTCTTTGAGTATAAAGAAAGTAAGACGCGCTTTTACAACAATATTAAGGGATAGAAGGTAATGCGGCGAGTTATCTGCATCATGGTTCTGTTTTATTTAATTCAAACTTACGGAAGTCTTCCAGGACTTTTTGGACTTCCGCTTACCATTTATCTCAAAGAAAACCTGCAACTTTCACCGGCACAGTTGGCAAGTTTTAGCAGTTTAGTTTTTACTCCTTGGATGATTAGACCACTTTACGGAATTATTGGTGATGCGATTCCGATATTTGGCTATCAGTTCAAAAGCTATTTCTTTATTTGTTATACGCTAGCGCTGGGAATCTTTTTAGGATTAGCTGGCTTGAAATCTTACACGATTAATTTGCTGGCGATCGCTATAATTTTAGTCAATCTATCTATAGCCTTTAGCGACGTCCTTACAGATAAAATTATGGTCGTTCAAGGCAGGATTTTTAACAACACTGCTGCTTTACAAGCGGCTCAATGGACTGCTCTTGGTTTTGGGAAAGCGCTGCTGTATTATATTAGCGGCTGGCTGGCTCAAAATTCTACTTTAGCGATCGCGTTTGGCATTAATGCAATTGTGCCCTTGATTGGTTTAGTCGGAACCTTTGTGTTACTTGGGGATGAAAAAAAGCAGAAAGAAAAAGTTTTAGTCAAAACTAGTCTAAAATCCCTTTGGTCAGCAATCAAATCACCGCAGTTTCTAGCTGTTGTTGGCTTTATTGCTTGCCTTGAATTTACTCTCGTCCCGCCTCTTGTCAATTACATCATATATTACTATCAAGATGCTTTAAACTTAGATAAACAATCTTTAGGTATTTTGGGTACATATGAAGCGATCGCTAATGCTTTAGGTGCAATTGTTTTTGGCATCTTTTCTTGGAAGATTTCCCGACAGTTACTGTTAAATATGGCGATTGGATTAACTGCTATTTCCACACTCGGTTTGTTATTTATATCTAATATGCAAACCGCTAGCTTGGTGAGTATCTTTTTTGGATTTTTTGCCATGATAGCCATGCTGGGTGTATTAGAAATCGCTGCTAGAGCTTGTCCTGTTGGTGCAGAAGGTTCAGCTTATGCATTGCTAATGTCTGTATATATCTTTGCTAAACAACCAGGTCCAATCTTAGGCGGTTACTTATATAATTGGGGAGTTGCACCTTCAATTCTTGTTATTATCAGTGCAGGATTTACAGCGCTGTGCTGGTTTCTAATTCCTCTACTTAAATTAAAGCAAGAATAATTGAAAGTGGAACTCTACTTAACTATCAAGAATTATGATTCTGATTCCAACTTTCTTATTTGCTCCTGAATTAACTCTGGTAGCTTTGCAAAATCTTCTGGAGTTTTCGGAAATGGATGCCATCCTGGGTCTTTTGGGTCAGCTTTAAAACGGTCAACAAACTTGTAAAAAGCTTCTTGGTCATGCGTATGAGTAACTATATAAGCTCTCAGTTCAGCTTTGCTCATCTTGTCAAAATCTGGTTTCATATTATAAATATCCATGTACCATCACGACTAACTTCGATTTCAAGTTCATCCCCAGCTAGGATGTATATGTTGCCTGTACGTTCATCTAGACGTAACAGCAGTATCGGTTTATAGAAAGTCGTCAAGGACTGACAGAGAATGATGCAAAATAGTCCTTGGTCTGCTGTTGGAAGAATACCTGCTCCTCTAAAACTTCATTGTAATTTCCATAAAGTTCATTATAGAGGCAGGATTATGGCAAGTGCAATTGTTCTAACTATTACAATAAAAAACTTATGCCTTGGTATCCTCGAAACAAATATTGCTGGGATTTCTGGTTTGCTTGGCAAGGGCAAACACTACACGTTTTCTACCTGCAAGCCTCACAATTACTTTGTGCCTATAATGCCGAAAGAAGGCACGGTTTAGCATCAGTTGGTCATGCTGTCCTCACTGATTTTGGTTGGAAAGAAATTGATCCAGACAAGCCAATATTAGAAAAAAGAGAGGGTAATTTCTGGGATAATATGGCGATTTGGACGGGAAGCATCATTCAAGAAGATAATCTTTACTATCTGTTCTATACAGCGCGACGTAGAGAAGATTTGTTGGTAGAAACACCTCACGAACGCCGTTTACCCCAAAACATTGGTGTTGCCACTTCAAAAGATTTAAGAAATTGGACAAGAACACCTGCCACTTTAAAAAAACCTGTTATTCCCAATCCGGGAATCAAGAGTGAATTTGATGGCAGTAACTGGCGCGATCCTTATGTGATTAAAGATGATACTGACGGAAAATATTATGCTTTTATCTGTGCGCGTCCTAGAGAGTCGGCAGCGGATGTGGGGGGTGTTATAGCAATTGCGACTTCATCCAATTTGTCGGATTGGCAAGATGAACCCTATAAAATTTTGTATCAGAGCGATCAATTCTATTTGATGGAAGTGCCGCAAGTTTTTTGGCGGAAGACGAATGATGGTAAATACTGGCGCTTTTACCTTTTGTTCGGTCCTCATTGGAGTCCTTTTTTTATTAGTAAAGTGCCAATAGGAGTAACTTACTACGTTTGTTCCCAGCCGATAGAAGATAGAAGCAAAGTTAGTTACGATCGCATTCCTTGGGAAAATGAACCTGCGAATATACTATGCAAAAATTACTATGTTGGTAAGTTTGTCAACCCGGAAACCGAAACTTACCCAGCGTTCTTTGGTTTCCGAAAACAAGATGAAGGCGGACACTTTGTCGGCGGAATATCCGATCCGCAGTGGGCGACTTTCGCTGATGATGGCACTATTAGTTTATCCGACTTTAAGCCCAATTAATAAATTCGCATTCAAATGAAATTAAATAAGTTACAACAAAGAATTGTCAGTATTCTTGAGCCTTTACCTATGGAAAACAAGCATTTGGCTCCAACAGGCACTCTGGAGGCGCTGCAAATTAGGATAGGCGAAACTGTCACAGGTTGGTTGCGATCGCTTCGTCGAGGTCAACCGATGCTCTGGGACCCTTGGATACTCAAAGATGGTGATATTTATCGTATGTATTACTTACAAGCGCTAGAAAGAGAAGACCCTTGGTGGAAAAATAGTAACATCGGCGCTGCGGTTTCTACTGATATGAACCACTGGGAAGATTTAGGAATTATTCTAGAGCCAGAGCCAGCTAATTATTGGGAATCGGGAAGAGTCTGTGCCGGTTGTACCTATAAAGAAGATGGTATCTACTACCTGTTTTATTCAGCAGGTGGCAAAGAACCACCACACTTGAGGAATGAAGCGATTGGTTTAGCAACATCAACCGATGGCGTACACTTTTCACGTTCTAGCGATCGCCCTTTATTAACTCCAGAAAATGATGACCCTTGGTATGGACGCAGTAACTGGACAGAGCATTTACACTGGCGCGATCCTTATATTTTTAAAGATGAGCAAACTAATAGTTACTACATGTTCATTTGTGCCGGCTCTAGAGTAACTGGTAATTTTCAAGGATGTGTTGGTTTAGCAGTAGCAGACAAAATTACTGGTCCTTACAAATTACTACCACCTGCTGTAGAAGCACCTGTAGATGCTGTAGATTGGCCCTATTACCATTTAGAACGTCCTCAAGTCATTTATAAAAACGGTAAATATAATTTATTCTTTTCTTGCTTTAAGCAGTTTTTTAATCCAGATTGGCTGCAAAAATTAAAGCATAAAAGAGTAACGAATTCTTCACTCTATTGGTATATTTCTGATAATATTGCCGGACCTTATCACCCAGTAGACGATGATGATTTTATCGTTAAAGGAAGCGAAAAAACTGGAATGTATGGAACTAATTTTCTGAAAATATCAGATGAACCAGAAGAATTTATAGCCTATGGCTGGTATCACAGACTTCACGCCTTACAAGTTTCCCAAGCATTTCGAGTGAACTGGAAAAACACCAGCTTAGACGAAAGCAGTTATCAACACCATGACATTCTGGAAATTTTGCTGACTTCAGGTAAAACTGCTAGGTGAAATTGTATAGACGTTCACATATTGTAGAGACGTTCGGTGTGGAACGTCTCTACGATGGTTATGGTGTTTTTATTACTATTAATTCAACCGCTATAATATCGGAGAAAAGCGAAAATTTATCCTAATCAGAATTAGTATCTGGTGTTCGCGTCAAACGTGGAGAATGTCCTCTCCGCCAACGATTAAACCCATAACCAACCGCTGCCAAAGCCAAGAAATAAGGACTGTAAACCATTAACCAAATACCCAACTTCAGCAAACCAACAGTAAAATCACCAAAAGAATTAGTAGATTTATTCCAGCTTTCTTGAAGTTGTGAACTTAAAGCGCGTTGTGTTCCGTTGCTAGAAACTGCGGCTTCTAATTTCAAAGTAATAGTTGAATAAGCAACTTGATTAGTTAAGTTTTTTAATTGAGCAGCAATTTGTTCTATAGATTGTCGCACCTGACTAAGTTCTTGGGCAACACTTAACACATCCCTAACAGAACCAGCGCGATCCATAATTTTCTGTAAATTCGCTTCTGTTTTTCGCAAATTAGTTAATCTCGCTTGAATGTCCACTAAGCGATCGCCTACATCTTCAGCGCTAATATTGCGACTTTGTACCGTTCCCAATTTAGCTAATTCATCTAAAGTAGGTTGCAGCAAGTTTTGCGGTACTCGCAACTGTATTGATGCGGTGTGACGAGCGTTTGTTTTTGTCGGTTGTTGTTCTTGTAAACTAATTAAATCTCCTTGCTGTTTATTGATAATTTCCGAGACAGCATTAACACTTTTATCTACAGAATCAACAATCAAACTCATTGCCGCTTTTTTGATTAATTGCGGACGAGAACGAGGTACTTGTGCAGTTGTATCAGCCGTTTCAAATGTTGCAGCATCACCTGCGAGTGATGCTGCGGATTGACTTGCTGTTGTCTCATTCTTCAGTGCAGCCTCACCTAGATTAGGTGCAGAAGCACAACTTGTAAAAATTACCCCTCCCATCAGCAAAGTCAAAAATAAAGTCGGTTTTCGCGTCGCATCAGTCAAGCTGTTCATAACCTACCCTCGGATAGTTGAAGTTAAGGCTAGTATGGCTCAATCGAAAACAGGTTTCTGGCTTTGTTGCAGTTTATGTAACACAGATAAAAATGAGCGCAAAAACCACCGAAGCTTTGATCGGAGGTTTCCTCCGCTCAAACTTCTCTCTCTCAACTCTCAACTTCTGTGTTCTCTGTGTCTCTGCGGTTCGTTTTTCCATAATTTTCTCTAATTTTGCGCTCATTCCTGAGAGGATAAATTTGTAGTTGGGGTTAAAGCGCTAAAGCGCTTACTACGAACAGATAAGCCTAACGACGGATGAATTAGGAAAAACGCTATGACTAGCTGGTACATAAGTAAATGAACCAGAAACATGGAAACGAAACAGCTAGGAAAATCGGGTGTATATGTAAGCGCGATCGCTTTGGGTGGTATGCCAATGTCGTTAAGCTCACGACCTCCCGAATCCGAATCTCTCCAAGTCATTCATCGCGCTTTAGATTTAGGCGTTACTTTCATTGACACCGCCGACTCTTACTGCAAAGATGAATCAGATAAGCACCACAACGAGAAACTAATTCACAAAGCTTTGCAGACTTACAGTGGTGATGCCAGCAATGTAGTTGTTGCCACCAAAGGTGGTTTGATGCGTCCTAATGGAAGCTGGACGCGCAACGGCAATCCAGAACATTTACGCAAAACGATCAAAGAAAGCTTTGAAGCTTTAGGCGGTGAGAAACCGATTGATGTTTGGCAATACCACTCGCCAGACCCGGATTATACCATAGAATCAGCCCTAAAACCTGCTTCTGAAGCAGTAAAAGAAGGTTTGATTCGCTTTGTGGGAGTTTCTAACTTTTCTGTCGAACAAATCAAGCAAGCGCAAGATGTCGTGGAAATTGTCTCAGTGCAAAATCAATATAGCCCTTGGTATCGACAGCCAGAGAAAGACGGGGTGTTGAAATATTGCGAACAGCAACAATTAACCTTTTTACCTTGGAGTCCCTTCGGTGGTAGTCGGCGCCATAGTGACTTGCAAGATATTAAAGCGATCGCCCAACTAGCCAAAGAAAAAGGCGTATCCGTGTATTGTATAGTCTTAGCGTGGCTGCGTTCCAAATCGCCCTGCATCCTTCCCATACCCGGTGCTAGTAAGGTTTCTAGCATCGAAGATTCGGTGCGTGCTGTTGATGTAAAACTCTCAGATGAAGAAGTGCAAAGAATTGATCGGGAAACTTAATTGTCTGGTAGTTAGTTGATGGGCATTTTTTGCAAACGCATCTAAATCAGCACTTACGCATTATTCGCTGTGCGAAGTATAAGCCCTTCGGGCACGCTTCTCTACTAGGACTTACGCAAAGTCGTGGAAAAACGAACCGCAGAGGACGCAGAGTTTACAGAGGAATGAGGAAGAGAGAGAATTTTTGCGTAAGTCCTGTCTACTATCCGGCTCCTTCATGTGCGAACGCACTCGTGTTATTTTTCGTCACGAGTGCGTAAGTTCTATAAATGTTAGTAGACCCAAAAATGAATGCGATCGCCCTGCTTGTCCTAACAAAATGACTTGGAAAACTGTTAGCATATCCTAATTTTTCAACTTGAGAATTGCTGCGGACGAATTACTTGCAAACGTCTTTGGTAACTGAATTCCAAGTACCAGCATTCTTGTTGCCATAAACGCTGAAACAGCCAACCATAAAAGATGGTTACTGTGAGCCGACCACGCCCAAACAGCCACAGGTGTAAATCCTAACAAAATTGCTGTGAAAGCGGCGTAACGCAAAAATTGCCCTTTTGCTAATCCCGCAAAATACCCCTCCAGAATCCAAGCAATTGAAAAACAAATCAAAATGGGAACTAACCAAGGAACATAGTTTTTAATTGGCTCTATGACTTCGGCATGATTGGTTAACAACCCAAATACAGTTTCCGGTAACAGAATGCACAATCCTGAAGCGGCAACTCCCACTAGCAAGCTAATGAAAAGCGCAATCTGCAATAAAGGCAATAACTGATTTTTGGCGGATTGACCTTGAAAATTTCCGGTTAAAGTCTCCGTAGTAAATCCTATTCCCTCAATGAAGAACGCTATCAGAAATATTACCTGTTGGAGCAAGGTATTTTCAGCTAAGACATCTGTCCCCAAAGTAGCACTCAGATTAATAAAAATTGTCCAAATTGACATATAGACTAAAGAATTAATCAATAAGTCTTTATTGAGGATAAAAGTATTTTTAAAAGCTGACCAGTCCCAAAACTGCCGAACTGCTGTTCGCAACTCTTGCCACTGGATGGAGCGGCTCGCCAACACCACACCTACTAATAACATCAAATACTCGCTAAAGGCTTGAGATATTCCAGCTCCCGTACTTCCCAAATTCCACTGCACAATCGAGAAGTAGTTCAGCACAACATTAACGACGTTGCCCACAAAGGTCAACAACAACACTTTGCCACTTTGTTCCTGTCCTAGAAACCAGCCTATGAAAACGAAATTGAGCAAAACTGCGGGTGTTCCCCAAATCCGCGCATTAAAATAAGCTAGTCCGATAGACTCAACCTCAAAAGAGCCATTCAATAGGCTAAACCCCAGCGCTCCTAGAGGATACTGCAATATCAAGATGAGAACGCCGAGTACTAAAGCGATGAACCCATTCCGCAGTCCTGCTAGTAACATTGCCTCTCGGTCGTTCCGTCCGACAGCTTGAGATGTTACTGCGTTAGTTGAAATCCTTAAAAAGAGCAAGTTCTCGTAGATGTAGCTGAATATAACTGTAGCCAAACTAACTCCTGCTAAATAACGGATTTCGGTGAGATGACCTAAGAATGCAATACCGATCAAACCCGCTAAAGGCTCTGTGAGATTGGAAAGAACATTGATAACCGCCAATCTGGAAAAACGACGTAAGAGGTCATAATTGGGTTTTTCATAGTCAAACATATAGCAGCAGTCCGCCTAAAGCTGTGTGTCGATACGCTTATTATCTCTACATATAAACACGCCATACGGAAAATTCTGGCGGCTGAATCGTCGCTATTGAACATTAGTCTCCCCATCTCCCTCTAAATCGAAACGCTTGTCTGTAGTTACGCAATTTGAGGTAAAATCAGAAGCCTGCCAATTAATGACGCTCTTGCTGACAGGAGATGCTTCTATGACCCGGATGTATTACGACGAAGATGCCAATTTAGACCTTTTAGCACAGAAAACCATTGCCATCATTGGCTATGGTTCCCAAGGTCATGCCCACGCGCTTAATCTTAAAGATAGCGGGATGAATGTAATTGTCGGGTTATATCCGGGCAGTAAGTCAACTTCCAAAGCTGAAGCTGCTGGATTAACTGTGAAAAATGTTGCAGATGCAGCGAATGCTGCTGACTTCATCATGATTTTGTTACCTGATGAAGTGCAAAAAACGATTTATAAAAATGAAATTGAACCAAATCTGCAAGAAGGAAATGTGTTAGCTTTTGCCCACGGCTTCAATATTCACTTTGGGCAAGTTGTACCCCCAGAAAACGTCGATGTAGTGATGGTAGCACCTAAAGGACCTGGGCATTTGGTGCGACGGACTTACGAACAAGGACAAGGTGTACCAGCGCTGTTTGCAGTGTATCAAGATGCCAGCGGTCAGGCACGCGATCGCGCATTGGCATATGCTAGAGGTATCGGTGGAACCCGCGCCGGCGTTTTAGAAACAACTTTCCGCGAAGAAACTGAGACAGATTTATTCGGCGAACAAGCTGTATTGTGCGGTGGTTTATGTGCCTTAATCAAAGCTGGATTTGAAACTTTGGTAGAAGCAGGTTATCAACCAGAATTAGCTTATTTTGAATGTCTGCACGAAGTCAAATTAATTGTTGATTTGGTTGTAGAAGGTGGCTTGGCAAAAATGCGCGATAGCATTTCTAACACCGCTGAATATGGTGATTATACACGCGGACCGCGAATTGTCACTGACCAAACTAAAGCAGAAATGAAGAAGATTCTCAGTGAAATTCAATCAGGGCAATTTGCACGAGAATTTGTCTTAGAAAACCAATCTGGCAAACCAGGATTTACCGCCATGCGTCGTCAAGAAGCCGAACACAAAATTGAAGATGTCGGTAAAGATTTACGCGCTATGTTTAGCTGGTTGAAAAAAGCGTAATTCAATTTTGGATTTTGGAGTAGACTCGTTCCCAGGTTATACCTGGGAATTTGTTTGCACAATTTCATACCGTCAATCAGCAACGCCTTGAATTTAATTTTTGGTAAATTTTCCCTAAATAATTAAGACTGTTTTATAATATATGTACATAATTATGTACATAAACTGATGTTTTCCTACAAAATCACATCTCCAACCGATGCCAGAAATGACTTTTTTAAGTTGTTAGACCTGGTAGTAGAAAATCATCAGGTGTATATTATCAACCGTCGCGATGCGGAAAATGTAGCTTTGATTGCTGAGTCAGATTTGATAAGTTTGGTTGAGACAGTTTATTTATTGCGTAGACGCTATGCGTCTTGTCGTCAGACATCGCCTGAAAATGCGCGTCGCTTATTTGATGCAATAGAAGAGTCGAAAACAGGAAAGATCCAATCTCAAACTATCGCAGAACTTCAGCAGGAGTTGGGGATTGAGCAAGAAGAAGAAAAAGAAAGCTGAATCTGAGGAAATTAAGCCAGTTATAATTAATCGAAGTCCTGGTTTTAGTTCTAAATTCAAAGAAGATAAGAAGTGGTGGTTCAAACAAGATTTTGCGAAAGCATCGAAAATTTTGGATTTGATTACGGCAGTCATGCAAGACCCATTTGAAGGGATTGGTAAACCGGAAGCATTAAAGTATATGGACGCAAATATTTGGTCACGGCGAATTGATTTAGAGCATCGTTAATCCTAACCGATTTAAAAATCTTTTATCTGCAAATCCACAAGTATTAGATAAAATTCAGCAAGTCAGTGGGGGAGAACTTCGCGCAGGAAGGCGTAGAAGGTCAGATTTTCTGCAAGATTTAACTAATATTTGGTTTAAAAATAAAGGCTTTGAACATATTTTTTGTGGCGAAATATAAAGTTGTTCATGTTGTGTTGCCAGTACTGACAACTCCTTAAGCTTTGCAACGCTTCTGCCAGCACTTTTAATAAGCGTCTCTGTGGGATACACTTAAAAATTATTTTGATTGGTCAATATTGACATTAAATTTATCAGGATTAACCAAACTTGGTTTATTGTCTTGTGTCCTTATATAGTGTTGGGTGGTTAGTGTGTTCGGCTCGATTGCTTTGGTCATCCGGTTTGCGTCCGGTGTTCATTCCTTTCACTCTTTCAATATAAAAAACTGCATAACAATTTGAAATGCAAAATGCATAACAGCTATCTATGCTCTAAGCCAATAATGCATATCAAACGTTATGCATTGTGCATCACACCTGTGATAGCATGATGAAAAATCGCTCAAACAAGGTTGTGTAAGTATGAACAGTAAGACCGAACGAAGGTTAAATATAGGTCTAAGGCTACCTGAAACCATTATTAATAAAGCAGATGAACGCGCAAAAGAATTAAATATAAATCGTACAGATATTGTAGAAAAAGCTTTGCGTTGTTATTTAGGTATTACTTTTGACTCAGATTGTGCGAATCAAACCGAATTAACACAATTAACAGAATTAGTACAAACTTTAATCACTGCAAATAATTTAAAAACAGAGGTATAAGCAATGACTAACGCTAACAATAAGGAGGAAACTTAAAAGTAGTGCCTACTACAGAACAGCTAAAAACCTTTTTCCGTATATGTGTACGGGCAAGTAATCTATTAAGGAATATTGAATTAACAAGATACGATACACGCTCACAGCGAATCGTTGTTTTAATAGGTCAATAAATTCAAGTAGAAATTTTGAGTAATGGAGAGGAAATAATTCAATGAGTAACACTAACTATCAACAATTAACAGAAATTGAACTGAGAAATTATATTAAACAACATCCGGAAGATGAGGACGCTTTTCAACACTACCTTGCTATTATGCGAGCAAAACCGGGTAGAGTTGTAGTTAGCACGGAAGAGCAAGCTGTAATTGAATTTCAAAAGAGAATACAGGCAGAGTCAAAACACCAACCATAAATTATAATGACCATAAAAATTAAGCGTGATGAACGTCAAGTGTTTACTGGTGATAGTTTTGTAATGACTTCTACAGTACTTATAAAAGTGGAAGATAACCGCTGAACTTATGTAAAACCTATTACTAGTAAATCACAAACTTTTCTCACTAAAGCGATCGCTGAAAAATTTTGTAGTCTACGATACTTTTCCCTCTTTCCGTTGAAGCAATTTAACTTTAAAAAGGATACTTTCATGAATGATGAAGAGTTAAAAAAGATAAATCGAAAGCTAACAGGTATTGCTCTATTATTGTTTTCAATCACATTTGCAACAGTAAACATAAATATTAATGAATTTTCATTAGCTATATTTGCTATCATCTTTGGTTTGATGGGAATCTTTACGGCATTACGAGGGACTTCCAAAGATTAAATTCTTCATCTTTTGAAAGAAGTATTTTTGCCCATCCTAAATAAAAATTACCCACCATTACCCACCTTTCTTACACGTCTGCGAGAATTGATTATAACGAAAATGATATTGGTGGGTTGCATTTTTCCGGTAGATATTTACAATTACAAAATCAAGGAATTGCCGGAAGGTTGCCAAATAATTCTCAAAGAGAAGAAGTTGTTCCCGGTGTAATTTATACAATGGGTGTGGAAATTAAACAGGGAAACCGCATTATTAGAGATGTTATTAAAGGTTACGGCTATTTGAGCAACGCTGAAGAAATACTTGTAGATGCCACAAAAGCATTTAAACTACAAGGAAATCTCGAAGGAGCGTGTATTTATAATGTCAGGGATGCAGAAACTGGAAAAACTTTTCCGACTATTTTTGTGAGAAAAGAAAACGCAATTATCACCTACTATCCTGATGCTACACCTAGCGGTAAACAGTGTAAAACTTCTTGAAACCATAGTAGGGTGCGTTACGGCTTTGCCGTAACGCACCCTACAGTCTAATTCTTTTCTAGATAGTTTACTTTTGTTCGCTTTAATATGAACCCCATTGCGATCGCGCAAATGCCAATTACGCTACTTGGTTCGGGAACAGAGATAGGATTTCCAGTTTCTGAGTTGAAGAATACAACTTTACCCTCACCACCACCACCAACAACTCCTAAATCGGGACGTTCATCAAATAAATAAGAAAAGTCTACAAATTTGAAGTTGATACCATCTTCCGAACTGTAGGAAGAAAAAGCAAAAGTATAAGGAATTTCCGGGTAAGTGTCATAATTACCTCGAAAAAAAATTGATTTCGGTTTCCCATTAAAAAATGACACCTGAGTTCGATTGCCGGGGTCGTTAGTTTCATCGTATGGTCCGCCATAAAAATCAAAGAAGAATGATAAACCCTGATCGGAACTAGTAATATATTCGTTTCCTTGTCCGGTAAGGAAACTATCATCAAATTTCACGTATCCATCAAAAGTTTGACCCGCTAATATTCCCGTTAAATTCCTGACTTCAAAATCATAGGTGACTGTCTTTGCTAGTACCCGACCACCGCTAATCAAACCTAAACTCAACACCAAAGAAGCAGCGGCAGTTTTCAGTAGATTTTGCCAAATCATAATAAAAATGTTTTTTTCTATCCGAATAATTATCTATAGTAATTACACGGCAATACAGATGTCACTATTATTTGATGAAGTAAACATGAATAAATAACATTTTTTCTGCTAAATGATAATGAAATAATTAAAAACTAATTAAAAAGCTTTTGTAAAACAAAGTTATTTAATATATCAGTAGGTGGGTTGAATTAAATATAAAACCACCTACGCTATCTTCTTGCAAAATTTCGCCTAGCTGCATGAAAATCAAATTAATGCCTTCTATGAGCTAGCTCATAGACGTTATTATAAATTCCTGGGAAATTGGGGTTAGTTGTTTTTGGAACTATAAATTATGCAATCCACACTCCCAACTTTCACCCAACACTTAGATTTACCCTCAACTCAGTTAGAAGCATTACTCTCAAAAAGTTTATCTGAGTGCCTGAATTCACCTGAACTGTTGCTGGAGAAATGCCATTTCCTAACAGTGCAGGAGCCGCAAATATTTCTCCGGCAGAAAGCGTGCGAAGAATCGTTTCTTTGCCGGTGTTTGCTGTTTTGGTGATTTGAATTGAACCGCTGATAATAGCATATAGTTTGGCTGGTAGGCGATCGCCTTCATGCAGCACAATCTCTCCTTTGCTGTAACGCTGCACTTTGGTGTGAGGTTGCAGATTTATTCGATCTTGCGTTTCTAAACCAGCCAAAATCCTAACTTGCGAGAGTTGTTCTATTGTTGCCTGCATAGCGATCGCATTATGTCGCAAATGCTGGAGGATGCGAAATCCCAGGTTGCGCTGCTTCCAGTTGTGCCGCAAGGCTGATGAGAGTAGCTTCAGCCGCAGGTTTGCCGATTAACTGAACGCTCATAGGTAAACCGTTATCGTCAAAACCAACCGGAATGGCGATCGCTGGTTGTCCAGTAGCATTCGCGGGTGGACAAGGTGCAATCCAGTGTATAATTCTTTGGAATGTCTCTTCTGCACTCAAATTTGCCCATTCCCCAACGCGGATGGGTGAATGCAGATAAACTGGCAATACCAACACATCCACAGTGTCAAAAAACGCCACGATTTGCCGCGACACCATCTGCATTTGAAAAACTGCTCGCAGATATTCACCAGCCGAACCGGTTCGCGCTAATAAAAAGCGATTCACGGGTTGCAAAACTTCACCCGGAATTCCGGACGCAGCCACGCTAGATTGCCAGACAACTTGAAATGGTTCAACTAAACCGCTAAAATCCGGGCATTGTTCTTCAACTGTATGACCGAGTTCTTCTAATAACTTAACTGTTTGCATCACAGCTTGCTGACACACTGCGTCAGCTTTTCCTAAGGGAGGAATGCTAGTCCCAAAGGCAATTCGCAAAGCACCGATTTTTTCCTTACTTGCAGTGAGAAATGATGGTTTGGGATCGGGCAACCAGTAAGGATCGCCGGTGACATAGCCAGACATCACATCCAAAAGAGCGGCTGCATCAGCTACATTACGGGCTATCGGACCATTGGTGGCAATTCCACTGAGGCGATCGCCTGCTGGTGCATGAGACACTCTACCACGGGAAGGCTTGATGCCCACTAAACCACAACAAGCCGCAGGACCGCGAATCGATCCACCACCATCGGAACCTTGAGCGATCGCAGACAATCCCGCTGCTAATGCTGCCGCTGCCCCCCCACTTGAACCACCGGGAGTATATTCCAAATTCCACGGATTTATCGTCGCGGGAAAACCCGTAGGCTCTGTGTAAGGAAATGAACCAAGTTCGGAAGTTGCAGTTTTGCCCAAAAGAACAAACCCAGCCGAGCGTATCCGCGTCACTGTGCCATCATCGTACTCAGCTATCTGATTCAACAACGCCGGATTCCCGTAGGTACAAGCGACACCAGCCACCGGGTTAAGGTCTTTAATCGAAATCGGCACCCCAAAAAATGGCGGTAGGGATGAATCCCCACCCCCAGACAACATTTCTGTTTTGGCTTTAGCATCGGCTAAAGCACTCTCTGCCATTACCGTAAAATAACTTCCTAATTGGGGATCTAAGCGCTGAATTCGTTCTAGATATAATTCCACCAACTCCAACGGTGACACTTGACGCTGACGAATTAATTCTGCCTGCTGCAATGCTGGGCTAAAAGCTAAATCAATTTGATTCATGCGTTAGTTAAAAGGTAGTTTTATCTATTCGTACCATTTTATCTGCAATTTTCACGCTTGAATTGTTATTTTCGCCTAATTCTTGGGAACTTTAAATCTATAGCTAAGATTTGCAACTTAAACATTCTTTAAGAGTTAGGCAGCAAACTTTGACTATTAATGTAGCTACAACCTCGCTTAGTAGCTGACAATTTTGTTTTTCTTCATATTTAGGTCATCTACTTTCAGAAAATTTATGGCTGATTTCAAAGAACTTATTAATGAACTTCCCAACCTTGCTGATAGCCTGAAATTGAATGTTGGCGATGCTAATGAAATCAGCCAGCAAATCGTACACATAGGTAATGTTCAAGATAAATTACGGAAAATTCAAGAGGATATTGAAGCCGAATTAGGTAGGGAAACATTTAAGAAGAAAGCAATGGGTGTGCTACCTTTTTTAGGCACAGTAGTAGCAAGCGTTTTTATTCCTGGCGGTTTTTTAGTAGATGCTGCAATTACAGCAGGTGCAGGATTTATTGCCGAAAAATTTGGCAATTCCGAAACAGAATTAATCTTAAATGATTTACAAGTAAAAATTGAAGACTTGATTGACTGGGGTGAGTGGCTCAAGGATACAGCAGAAGATATTTTAAGCGATTCTGAAGTGATTAATCAAATAATTTATCAACATAAAAAATTCAGCTTACCTACTCAATTCCAAAGAGTTGATGAAAGCTTAATGATTAACTTAGCTTTTGGTGAACCTAAAGTTTTACAGCAGCAAATTCGGCAAATCATCGAAGCTCAGGAGGATTTATTGCAAGTAAAGCAGAGATTGAATGAAGTTATCAACTATATTGAAAATGGTGAAGATATATTAAAAATCTTACTAGGTTTTTCAGCTTTTTTTGGTAAATCTGGTTTCGTTTTAGAATGGCTTGATGATGAACATGGATTAATTATATCTAGCAATAGTCAACTTCAAGCCGTAGCAGATGTTATCGATGAGTGTGTCTCTTTAAAAGAAAAAACTAGTGCTTTAATTTTACATGGTAATACTTTTAGAGGACAAGCAGAACAAGCGCTGAAAAATCTGGAAAGCCAAAATAAGAAAGTAGAAGCAAAAAAAACTCAAACGATAATAGCACCGCAGACGTTAGAACAAAGACCAAAAAAATCAGCTAATATAAAACAGTCTATTTTGGTCATCGGTTCAAGTTTAGCAATCTTCGGTTTTGGTGGTTGGATGTGCCGGGACAATTTTCCGCAAGTTCAGCTTCAAAGCCTCAGTTTCAACCAGGAAGGAAATGTTGTAACAAATCTTCAATCTGCTCAAAAACTTGGCATGGAAGCTGCTGTTATGGTTCAAAATCCACCTCATCCAATAGAAGTTTGGCAGCAAGCACAATATAAATGGCAGCAAGCGATAAACTTGTTAGAAAGTATTCCTGAAGGGACATCAGTTTCTGCTCAAGCTCATAAGCAACTGCTTAACTATCGTGTTAACCATCATGCTATCAGTCAAAGACTTATGACTGAAAGTAAAGCAGCAGCAAACTTGGAATCTGCCCAAAAATTGGCAATGGAAGCTGCTGTTATGGTTCAAAATCCACCACATCAAGAAGAAGTTTGGCAGCAAGCATTCTTCAAATGGCAGCAGGCAATCAATATATTAGAAGCTATTCCATCAGGTACATTTGCCTCTCAAAAAGCTAAAGAAAAGCTTTCTATTTATAAAATTAATTATGCTGCGATCGCTACAAGACTCAAATATTAAAAGGCAGATTATCAGCTATTTCAACTCTCCCCAAACGAATTTCTGTTTTTTCCATTGTTTGAATACCGCAGGCATTTTAAACAATTATAAAATACAAAAAAAAGGGATAATGATTATGACCGCTACTAAAAACCGTTTGTGGACAGTAGAGGAATATCATCAGCACCTTTAGCTTTTCCGGAAATTGAAATGCCTTTTTCGGAATTATTTCTTTCTTAAGTACAGCATGAGCGTAAAAACGAGCGCGTTTTTAAACGCAGAGGGACGCAGAGTAAGCGCAAAGTAACGCAGAGTTTTTTTGAATTTAATTCGTTACGAATTTGTGCAATGTTGTATTAAATTTATTGAATAAAAAAAGCGATGTTTGAGATAAATCGTAGTCAGGACTTTAGTCCTCATAGAAATGAAATAAGGACTAAAGTTTTTACTACAAAGTTAAACTAGAGAACGGTCTGTCAAAATCTCATAGCCAGTATCCGTCACTAACACGGTATGCTCAAACTGAGCCGACAAAGAATTATCCACCGTTACAGCAGTCCAGCGGTCAGATAAAGTCCGCGTCACCTTAGAACCCGCATTCAAAATTGGCTCAATAGCCAGCGTCATTCCTGCACGCAGCTTGACATTTGGCATTTCCCGCGTGCGGAAGTTGAAAACTGAAGGTTCTTCGTGCAAGTTGCGACCAACACCGTGTCCGGTGAAATCTTCTACTACACTAAAGCCATTAGCTTTCACATGGTCTTCAATTGCTCCAGCAATATCTATAAGGTAATTCCCGGCTTTAACTTGTTCAATGCCTTTGAAAAGCGATTCTTCAGCTATGCGAATCAGTTTCGCAGCTTGTGGGGTGACATCTCCCACGGCAATAGTAATGCAGGAGTCACCATGAAAACCTTGATAAAAAGCACCTGTATCTACTTTTAAAACATCCCCCAAACGGATGACTTTTTTCGGACTGGGGATACCGTGTACAACTTCATTATTAATGCTGGAGCAGATAGAACCAGGAAAACCGTGATATCCTTTAAAGCTTGGTGTTGCACCCATTTCTCGGATGCGTTTTTCCGCATGAGCATCTAAGTCAGCAGTAGTCATTCCTGGCTGTACCAACTGAGAAATTTCTTTCAAAACGGTAGCGACAATTTTTGCAGATTGCCGCATAATTTCAATTTCACGCGACGATTTAATTTCAATTCCTCGGCGTTGTCGTTTGGAAACATTAGGCTGAGTTGATTGAGAAAGCAGGTTACTGAAAATGTTCATGGGATATTAATAATTATTTGCGCCTTGCCGCTTAAGAGTCAATGATTTTTTTAGATTAGTTGAGAAACAATATCTATATTTAAGTTAGCTTATTTGGTTGTTAGTGGGCATTGGGTAATGGGTAATCGGTAATGGGTAATGGGTAAGAAAGAAGAAATATCTCTCAAGAAAAGCGATAAGATTGCTCAAGAAAGCTTAAGAAAGCTTCCCCCTTGTCCTCCTTGTCCCCCCTGTCCTCCTTGTCCCCCTTGTCCCCTTGTCCCCCTGTCCCCCTTGTCCCCTCTTCAAATGCCTTGTGCTAAGACAGCCGGACCTGCTGTGACTACTACAATTTTATCTGGATGAAGTAACTCACGAGCAGCAAGATTTACTTGGGCAAGATTGACTGTCTGGATTTTTTGGGTAAAAGAACGTAATTCCATTTCATCCAGTCCATACACTTCGTTCATGAGAATTTTTTTAGTTAATTCCTGTGGGTTTGCAAGAGTTACGGTGTAGTTGCTGATTAAGGTGCGTTTGGCTGTCTCTACTTCTTGGGTGCTGACACCATGAGTATGCAGTTGTTGTAGCAGATTGCGGGTGCTAGCGATCGCTTTACTTGCATCTTCTGGGCTAGTTTGCATTTCTATCAAAAATGTGCCTATATTTTTCCCAGCTTGGAAGTAGCTATAAATTCCATAAGTCAGACCTAGGCGATCGCGTACTTCTGCACCCAGTCTACTCGAAAGTGTATCACCACCCAAAATCTGATTTAATATTAAAGCCGCATAAAATCGCGGATCTTGACGGTTTATACTTATGTAACCCATATAAGTAATCGCTTGCGCTTTACCAGGCAGCACTGAATTGACACGGACTACTTTTTCTGGTATAGATACAGCCGGATATTTTAATTTTGGTGGTTTACCGCTAACTTGCCAATCACTAAACTCGGTTTGAAGAAGCGATCGCACTATCAATGGTTCAAAATCTCCCACCAACACTAACACTGTTGTATCTGGACGATAATGTTTTGCTTTGAAATTAAGCACATCTTCACGGCTAATTTTTCGCAAACTCTTTTCGGTGGGAAAGGTGTGTGAAGGATGATTTTTCGGATAAATAGATTGTACAAATGTTCTTTCTGCTACTTCCGATGCATCATCTAATTCCAGTTCCAAAGCATTCAAAGCTTGTTGGCGAGTCAATTCCAACTCTTTTTGCGGAAAAGTCGCATTTTTTACTTTATCAGCTAAAGTCTCAATCAAAACAGGCAAATCTGCGGCTAAACTATTACCTTGAATTCGCACACCTTCGCGATACGTTTCCAAATCCAGATTTGCTCCGCGTTCTTCCAAAGCTTGGGCAAGAGTTAAAACATCCTTGCTTTTTGTACCATTCATCAAGTTGTCTGCTACAAGAGATGCCAATCCTGCTTTATCCTCTGGATCAAATTCTGCCCCAGCTTTGAGATAACCACTCAACGTTACCGTGGGAGTACTTTTATCCGGCAGCAGCAATACCCGCAAACCGTTGCAAAATGTAAATTTTTGTGGTAATGCCAGCGTTGCCTTTTCTAAGGAGGTTTTCTCCACAGATGGTAAATATTTCATCACCTCAACCGAGGCTACAGGTGCTAAGGAAGTAAAATTTTCTGTAGTTTGTACAGAATTTGCTTTGCTGCCATTTCCTTTAACCTGCTTCTGAGTCGGTTCAAAAAAGCCCACCGTGCGTGCTTCTTGTTGGAGATATTTATTTACCACACGCCTAATATCCGCCTCAGTGACTTTGCGAACCGCTTCTAAATAGCGTTCTGTGTAGAGATAATCACCAGTAGTTAGCTCATCGTTAGCCAGTTGCATCGCTTGATTGGTGATATCACGGTTACTCAAAATTACAGAAGCTTCTAACTGCGTCTTGGCTCGTTTCACTTCTTTTGAAGTCACCCCAAAAGCCAGCTTACTGATTTCACTATTTAGTACTGAGTCAATTTTCCGCAAATCTTGATGAGGTGCTGCTGTCACCGATATCTTATACCAGCCAGACCAAAGCAAGCTAGTAACAGAAGCAGTAACATCATTAGCCAAACCTGATTCTACTAATGCCTGATAAAACCGAGAATTCCGTTTTTCTGTCAAGATGTAATCCATCACTGACAACGCTGGCACATCCGGATGATTCACCTGTGGCAGTGGGTAGACTGCTTGTAACAACCCTGCCGATCCCGGTTCTCGCAAGACGATAGAAGAGTTAGGTAGAGACGTTCCACTGGAACGTCTGTACGAAAGTGAAGAGTTAGGTAGAGACGTTCCACTGGAACGTCTGTACGGTATTTTCCCAAATATTTCTTGTACTGCTTTGAGGGTTTTTGCGGTGTCAAAATCGCCGACAATCACCAAAACAGCGTTGTTGGGAGTGTAGAAGTTACGGTAATACTTACGTACTTGCTCAACTTGAAATTTCTCGACATCGGCTTTGGTACCACCCACAGGCAATCCGTAAGGACTCTGGGGAAATGCTGCTTGCATTACGGCGCGGTTTAGGCGGTAATCAGGACTATTTTCGTAACCTTGCAACTCGGAAATTACTACTTGTTTTTCACTCGATAATTGTTCGGCATCAATCAGAGAGTTTTGCATTCTATCTGCTTCCAGCACTAAAAGAGCTTTGAGCTTTTCTCGTTCTAAAGTTCCATAATATGCTGTTTGATCGTAGCTAGTGAAGGCGTTCGAGTCGCTACCCAAAGCACTAAACAATCGTCCAAATTGAATTGGACGGTTGCGAGTGCCTTTAAACATCATGTGTTCTAACTGATGGGCAATGCCATTCACTCCTGGTTCTTCATTGCGCGAGCCGACTTTATACCACACTTGCACAGTTACAACTGGCGCAGTATGCACTTCTTTTGTGAGGACAGTCAGACCATTTTCCAGCACCGTTTTGTTAACGTTTTCTGTCACTGTTCGGGATGTTGGCTTTTTTGCTATAAGTATTTTCTGGGTACTTACCTGGTTGTAAGCAACCATAAGCTTGCTATCAGCAGGTTTATGACTGAGAAACAACACCGCAATCAGCCAGACGCTCAACATTAATAACAAATAACGATACTTACGTAGCGTGGAAAATACTGGCATTAATTTTGTAAACTTTCTCTGTAAATACTATTACAAATTTTTTTGTAATCATAATAGTTTAATCTTTTTCTATAAGTTATTGCGTAGGCAACACTACAGAGAAAGATTATTTTAGAGTTAATGGAAAGTAGAGGCTACTATTCGCCGATTTCTGATAAAATCCGTATAAATTCGAGGGGTAATCCGTCAGCATCGGCAATAAAAGCAACTTCGTAAATACGCGATCCTATTTGCTGCTGTGTTGGTTCTAAAAGCACTACCAACGGTTGCGATTGTTCGCTTTGAGATTGTGAGGCGATCGCCATACGTTCTTTGAGATTTGTTAACCAACTAGGTAAATCTGTGGTTATTTGTGTTAAATCAAATGACAGATGATAATACCCCACATAATGTTCATCTGCGAATGCATCCGGGGCTTTTTTTGGTTCGGGAATTTGGATGAGCTCTATTCTGCCGCCTAATCCTTCCATCCAGCAAGCCAGAGTATAGCCTGTAGTGAAGCGTTCTGTGACTGTAAACCCCAAGTGTTCGTAAAAGGCGATCGCTCGATGAATATTCGCGGTACGAATAGAAGCGTGGTGCATAGGATTTTGGATTTTGGATTTTGGATTTTGGATTTTGCGAAAAGTTTGAGCGCCGATGTCCGGCGATCAAAGCTTTTCAAGACGGATGCGTGGATTTGCCTTCAATCCAAAATCGCAAATCTAAAATCTAAAATCGCCAAACTTACTCAAACAACCGAAAATAAGGATAGCGTACAGGCACACCCGGCTCTTTTTCTAAATCAAAATTTATCACTTCCCAGCAGCCTTCTTCTGCGGAATCCGGGCTAAACTCTACTGGTAAGCCGTAAAGCCGCGCAGATGTTGTCTCTGCTTGACCAGAACGCCAAGGTGTGCTGCGTTCCAAATAGCCACTCATCAATTCTTGATACCGTTTGGCAATAATCACTTTTGTTGCTCGGTATCCTTGAGTATACAGCTTGTCTAGCGCTTCGTGAATTTCAAAGCGAATGCCATCGGGATGCGTATGTTGCCGATACCATTCATTATTCCATCTTCGCCAATGACGCCCGGACTGAAGATGAATCAATTCACCATCTTTCGGATTCGCTTCAAAAGCGCCATGCCGAGGACATAGATATGTGTCAGTTAGTGTCAGTGCCGGAATTGTTTGACGGCAGTGGGGACACTGGATTTCTGGACCAAATATTGGGTACTGCAAGCCTGGATTCATCATGAAGTGCGTACAAACATACTTTTGTTTTCACCCGCAAAATTGGTTTTAGTTTACACTTCTACTCCGCCTCCTTGGGCTAATTAGTTATTGTTGCACAGAGATTTCGTTGCGCTGTCGGTTTCCACAAAGCGTATCCTCTGAACATCAAGGCTTAACACCGTGATATCCTGTTGAATGCAACCAACTTCCAAGGTTGGAGTTTTTCCAGTGTTCCTGGGTACCATATTCATATTCTATCGTGTCTACCGCTTCTTACTGGTCTTCTCCTGATATTTCTCAAGCTGCCTTCGTTGCAGCTAATGCTGTGGTTATGGGTTCGGTAAACATAGCCGCTGGAGCGAGCATTTGGTATCAAGCTGTAGTTAGGGGAGATGTGGAAAGCATTGAAATTGGCGAATGCACCAATATTCAGGATGGAGCAATTCTACACGGCGATCCGGGCTTTCCGACAATTTTAGAAGATTATGTCACCGTAGGGCATCGTGCTGTGATACATTCTGCTTACATTGAACGTGGCTGCTTAATTGGAATTGGCGCAATTATTTTAAACAATGTGCGGGTAGGCGCTGGTAGCATTATTGGTGCTGGTGCAGTCGTAACGAAAAATGTACCTCCTTTATCTTTGATAACTGGCATTCCGGGGAAAGTGTTGCGCCAAGTCACCCACGACGAAGCCAGAGAACTTATCGAACACGCTCAACGTTACCAAAAGTTAGCTTTGGTTCATGCTGGGAAAGGCACTGATATTGGTTTTACAAAGGGTGGGGAATAGGGCATCGGGCATTGAGAGATGGGGAGAGGGGGGGATGGGGAGATGGGGAGAAAGAATTGTCCCCTTGTCTCCCTTGTCTCCCTTGTCTCCCTTGTCTCCCTTGTCCCCTTGTCCCCATTACCCCATGCCCTAATAATAAATTTGTAAACATTCTTTACAAATGGGTCTGGAAAAATTTCCCACTTCGGCTAACAATAAAAATGAGAAGAGTTGACAAAACTTTAATTTCTACTTAACAGAGGGTTCTAAATATGGACATCGATATGCGTGTTGCGATCGTTTTAGCACCAATTGCCATTGCTGCTGGTTGGGCAGTATTCAACATCGGTGCTGCTGCTTTAAGACAAGTTCAAGGCTTTTTAGATAGAGAAGCTTAAACTCGACGTGGTTGTTAGTGGTTAGTAGTTAGTAGTTATTTGTTACAACTAACCCAACGGGAGAGCCAGTTGCTTCAAGTCGGCAGAGCCGACGGCAGATGCTTCAAGCCGGGAAACCCTTGCGGCAGTCGCTCATGGGGGGAACCCCCAAGACCGCGCTGCCTTACCAACGCACTGCCTCCCCAACGCACTGGCTCACCACTAACCACTAACCAATAACGACTAACTATTTGTGAATATCGACTTATTACTACAACCCTTCCAACGCTTCGGCGTTAATCTGGGATTAGACCGCATTGTCAAACTTTTGGCAAATCTTGGCAACCCCCATGAGCAAGTTCCGGTAATTCACGTTGCTGGCACGAATGGGAAAGGTTCTGTTTGCGCTTATCTTTCTTCGGTACTTACTGAGGCTGGTTATCGCACAGGACGCTACACTTCACCACATTTGGTCGATTGGACGGAACGCATTTGTTTGAATGAACAAGCGATCGCCTCCGATACATTGTCTCAATTAGTACTCCAAGTTCAAGCGGCAATCAGCCCAGATGAAGAATCACCAACTCAGTTTGAAGTAATTACCGCAGCCGCTTGGTTATATTTTGCACAAAGTAAAGTCGATGTGGCGGTAGTAGAAGTTGGATTGGGAGGACGTTTAGATGCGACAAACGTTTGCTCGCAGCCTTTGGTAACTATTATCACTTCCATCAGCCGCGAACATTGGCAACAATTAGGTTCTACAGTCGCTGAGATTGCCAGAGAAAAAGCTGGGATTCTGAAAGCTGGATGTCCGGCTGTTGTGGGAATATTGCCACCGGATGCAGAAAAAGTCGTGCGATCGCGTACTCTAGAATTACAATGCCCGTATATTGCGCCTCAACCTGCCCGTCAAATATCTCCAGGATGGGCAGAGTATCAACAAGCAGGAGAGACAAGGGCGACGGGTGTGGGGGACAAGGGGGACAAGGGGAGCCAGCGCGTTGCGGAGGTCTCCTCCGTTGTAGCGACTGGCGTGGACAAGGGGGACAAGGGGGACAAGGGAGACAAGGGGGACAACTTTCTCGTTCCTAACTCTGAAAATCGAAAATCGATTAAATATCGATTGCCCTTAGAAGGACAGATACAGTTAGCTAATTCAAGTTTAGCGATCGCTGCTTTAGAAATCTTACAACAAAAAGGTTGGCAGATATCACAAGAAGCCATTATCAACGGCATCGCCAAAACTAAATGGCTAGGGAGAATGCAATCGACAACCTGGAGAAATCATAAACTATTAATTGATGGCGCTCATAACCCAGCTGCGGCTCAAGTTTTACGCGAGTATGTAGATAGTCTGGATACTCCCAAAGTTAATTGGGTAATGGGAATGCTTTCCACCAAAGAACATGCGGAGATTTTCCAAGCTTTACTACGACCAAATGACAGTTTATACTTAACGCCAGTACCAGATCATAGTTCAGCCGATACAAGCGAATTAGCGAAACTAGCTCAGAAAATTTGCCCAGAAATAAGTTATTGTCAAACTTATCCAGATTTATTATCAGCACTAGAAACAGCTTTTAGCGCAACCGATAATTTAGTCATTTTGTGCGGTTCATTATATCTCATCGGGCATTTTTTCGCAACCGTAAATACCCCTGACTTTAACCAGCCGCCGACACCCTAACCCTCTCCTCCTCTCGTTCCCAGTCTGAGACTAGGAACGAGGTAAGGTAAACTTTCAACTCCTAACAACTAACAACTAACACCCAACAACTAACTCCGCTCCTCCTAACTCCTACTGCTATTCCACTCCTGCGCTGCATCCTCAACAGCTTTATCTACCGTTTTCTCACCCAGCATCGCTGCTTGCAGATTCTCATAAATTGCCTTTTGCAGCTTATTAAAATCCTTCAAAGTCGGAGTTAAAATTTCTGCTTGTTGCAACTCTTTCGCACTCATCGCCCGCGCAACTTCCAACGTTGAAGCACTAGCCGGCACATCTTTAAAGTAGCTGTCAGACAGCGCTTTGGTAGTCGATGGTAGAACATTTGCGGCTTTCGCAAACGCTAACTGATTCTCATCATTAGTGACAAATAGCGCGAATTTAACAGCCGCATCTGGTTGCTTAGTGTCGCGGGGGATAACTATATTCATCACAGCGACATTTTTCTTACCCGTTTCACCAGTGATTTGCGGTGCGGTTGCGGAAACTTCAGCTATTTTCGGCGCATTTATGGCGATTTGCTTTAAAAATTCGGGACCACTAGCTAGTATTGCCGTTTCTCCAGCTTGGTACAAATCGATCGCATGACGATGACCTTGAGTTAACACCTCTTGTGGTAAAAGTTTCTTCTTGTACAAGTCTACCCAATATTGAAACGCCGCTTTCCCTTGGGGAGTGTTAAAAGCCGCTTTGCCTTCAGCATCTACCAAAGTTACCCCCATCTGCACCAAAGACTCAATTACTTCACCCGAATCTTGTGGTACGAAAGTCACAAAAAAAGCATATTTCCCAGTTTTTTCCTTAATTTGTTGAGCAAAAACTGCTAATTCCGTGTAAGTACTGGGTACTTTATTAATGCTTAACTGTTTTAATAAAGCGGTGTTATATATAGTTAGCCGCGTGGTGAGATACCAGGGAATCCCAAAACTCTTGCCATTAAGTGTGCTTGCTTTCCATATATTCGGCAGATATGAAGAGCGTGTTTCGTTTGGGACTTTTGCATCTAAATTCAACCAGGCATTTCGTCCTGCAAGTTGAGATGCAAAATCCGGATTTAAGTTCACAACATCAGGTGGCGTTTTTCCGGAGACAGCTGTTAAGATTTTGTTCTCCATCGCTGCCCAAGGTACATCAACCCAGTTTACCTTTATACCGGGATTTTGTGTTTGAAAAGTGGCAATTAAGCTTTGAAAGTAGTTAGTAAATTGAGGTTGGAGTTGCATTGTCCAAAACTCAATACTTGCCCCTGAAGAAGCTTGTTTTGTACTTGTGCCGACATTACCTGTTGTGCAGCTGACAATCCAACTGGTTAATAAGCCAAGCAGCACATAAACAGTCAATCGTTTTAACTTTTGAATTTGAATCATCGTACTAATTGGTAATTGGTAATTGGTAATTGGTAATTGGTAATTGGTAATTGGTAATTGGTAATTCCTCCTTGTCCTCCTTGTCCCCCTTGTCCCCCTTGTCCCCCATTCCCCATTCCCCATTACCAATTCCCCATTCCCCATTCCCCAAATTAAATTTTCTACTAAACAGTGCGGCACGAAAAACTGTGGTTAAAAATTTCCAGAAATTCTTTAGCAAATCAAATAAAGGAGTTGGGATAGAACTTGCTCCTGAGCGGGTGAATATAGCTCAACTACGCAAGCAGCGTCAAGGCTTAAAATTAGACTCCTTAACATCGGTTCCGGTTCCAGAAGGCATTTTTGTTGATGGTCAAATTACCGACCCCGCAGCAATGGCGGAATTAATTCAGCAAGCGCTAGCTGAAAGTAAAATTAAAGCTTCTCGCGTTGCGACTGCTGTACCGGGACGAGAATCAATTGTACGTTTGATTCCGGTGCCAGCAGAGTTAGATGACAAAGAACTGCGGGAAATGGTGCTTAACCACGAAGCCGGTTTGTATTTGCCTTATCCCCGCGAAGAAGCTGATGTTGATTATCAAAAACTTGGATACAAAGTAGATGAAGATGGCATTGAAAAAGTGGAGGTGCTTTTAGTTGCCACCCGTAAAGATATTACTGATTCTTACGTAAGTACGTTTGAGCAAGCGGGATTGCAAATTGATGTTTTAGAAATTAGCAGTTTTGCTTTAATTCGGACAATTCGCGAAAAATTGCGGCAATTTGGACCGCAAGAAGCGGCAGTGTTAGTTGATATCGAATTCGACAGTACAGAGATAGCGATCGTTGTTAACGGTGTGCCGCAATTTTCGCGCACAGTGCCAATAGGCACTTATCAAATGCAAAATGCTTTGTCAAAAGCGATGAATTTACCGACGTCACGAGACACGGAACTGTTGCAGGGAATGATTATTCCGACGACACCGATGGAGGATCAAGGAAAAACCGGTGTTACTGGCGTTAATCCTGGTATGGCAGCGATGATGCGAGTATTGGGAGAATTAACAGATGAACTGCGCCGTTCAATCGATTTTTACCTCAATCAAGCTGAAAATTTAGAAATAGCAGAGATTATGTTGGCAGGTTCGGGAGGGGGACTGGGGCAGTTAAATGACTTTTTCACCCAAAGATTAAGTTTACCAACTACTCAAATCGATCCGGTGGGTGCGCTGTCGTTGGAAATTGACGAGGAAAAATATCCCTTGGTGCAACGTCCTGGATTGGGAATAGTACTTGGTCTAGGAATGCGGGAGGCGTAACAAAATGTACAGTTTAGAGGTTAATTTTCTTAAAGACCGCAAACCTGAACCGAAAAATACGAGCAAGAAGCCAAGACAGGCAATTTCTCTTGGTGATTTAACACCGATATATATAGGAGTTACTGTTGGTGTGATTTTCCCGGCTTTGGTGGGGGGTGGATGGTGGCTTTTGCAAGCGAAAAATACTGAGTTAGGAGAGAATATAGCCAAACTGGAGCAGCAGAATCAAGAATTAGAGTCGAAAGTTGGGAATATTAACAAAATCAAGGAAGAAACGAACAAAGTTAAACAAGAAACTCAAGCTTTAGTGACTGTATTTGACCAAATTCGACCTTGGTCAGCGATGTTGCAAGATATGCGCGATCGCATTCCCGCAACTGTGCAAATTGAAAATATCAAGCAAATCGCACCCACTACCGCTGAAGGGCAGCAACCAGCCAATCCCGCTGGAGGAGTGGAAATTACTGGCTATGCTCGCTCTTTTAACGATGTCAACGATTTCTTACTCAGTCTGCAACAGTCGCGTTTCCTCAAATCCACCGAGGGCAAAATTACCACAGCAGAGTTAGTAGATGCCCCCATACCTCCCGGTACTGTTCAACCGCCAAATAGTGTATTAATTAAACCACCACAACTAGTTAAATATACGATTCAATCCAGCATGAGTGATGTTCCGGCTTCTGAGTTAACCCGCGAGTTGGAGCAAAAAGGCACAGTCGGATTAGTCAGTAGAATTCGCAGTCTGCAACAAACAGGAGTCATTTCTAGATGACCTACAGTGATGATTTAAATTTTGGCGAGCAAGACGGTGCATTTGAGGCGGCTGGTTCTGCTTATCCTACCGCATTTGGCATTACCTTCACACCAAAAATCATTGGCATTTTGGCGGGGGTTTTGGGTTTGGGGGTAGCAGCTTTTATGCTTTTTAACTTAGTGATGCCGGCTTGGGACACCTTTCAACAACAGCAAGCAAAAAGCCAAGACTTAGATTCGCAAATTCAGCAAAAGAATGCCAGCATCCAACAAATTGGCAAAGTTAAAGAAGAACTAGCGCAATCAAAACAGCAACAAATCCAAGTTTTATCTTTATTTGCGAATGAGAAAACCTTGGATACATTGCTACTTGATTTGAATCGCTTAGTTGAATCTGGTAATGCTCAAATTCCGGCAAATGCAGTTAAGGCAAAACTGAAGAAGTTTGCACCATCCGGACAGAAACCAGAACCGATTATCGATAGTAGTTTTGGACCACTAGTAAACGGCAAGTTGAAACGTAGCACTATTAATATTGAAATTCAAGGAACCTATGAACAAACACAATCGATTTTCCGCAATATAGAACGTTTACAGCCTTTGTTGCTAGTTAAAGATTATCAATCAACTTTGGCACCAGAACCTCCTGCTGAACCAGGTAAAAGCGTGCGTCGAATTGGTCCAGCACCGCTTACTACATCCTTCGTGTTACAAGCTTTGATGCCACTTAATGCCGAGGAAGTAGCAGCAGCAGCCAAAGCGAAGAAGTGAATGAGACTCTCGCAAAGCCCTCAGGCTGGAAGCCTGGGGCTACACGGACAAAGCCCACCTTCGTGGGCTGGATTTCTTAGCCCACGAAGGTGGGCTTCGTAAGATTAGCCCCAGGCTTATAGCCTGCGGGCGGGGGAACTAAATAATTTTATAAAGTGAGGAATGAACTGTGAAACTTCACGGTAATAGTTTTATATTGGCAGCCGCTGCTTTTGTCTTTGTAGCAGCTCAACCTGTGTCAGCACAGACTACTGAAATTACTGATGTACAGTTAAATCCCGTTGATGGGGGAATTAATCTTGTATTAAAAACTTCTTCAGGTTCGCGCCCTCAAGTTTTTACCACAAAACGCGGTAAAAGTCTAGTAGCAGATATTATTAATACGCAATTACGTTTACCTCAAGGTAATAGTTTCCGCCAAGATAACCCCGCACCGGGAATTACCTCAGTAGCAATCAATCAGCTTGATGCTAATAGCATTCGGGTAACGGTGATTGGAGAGAAAGGAGTTCCCAATACTCAGCCTGTGAAGCGAGGAGGCAGCGGAATTACCCTCAGCTATAGCCCAGGAACGGAAGTAGCGGCAGGGGCACCAATTCCGACAGCGCCGGCTGCTTCTACCCCATCGCGATCGGCTCCTCTTGTCCCTAACCCGCAAGTGACGGTGGACGGGACACCGGCACAAGCAGCCGGTCCTGGTCAACCTGGGACAGCCGCACCGCCTTTTTTACCGAGAGCGGTTGCCCCACCAGTTGGAGATATTGCGATTTCTAATACTGATGCTTCTCCGAGCGTGATTGATTTGGGAACTCAAGAACGTGTCCCCCGCTTGGTGTTACGAGATGCTCCAGTACGTGAAGTTTTATCACTGCTTGCTCGTGCTGCTAATTTGAACTTGGCTTACGCAGCAGGGGGACAAGGTGCTGATGGTAAGCCGGCTGCTGCTGCTGGGGGTGATGGACTGACAATTTCTTTAGATATTGAAAACGAGCCAGTGCAAGATGTTTTTAACTACGTTTTGCGTTTGAGTGGTTTAGAAGCTAACCGCAGCGGACGCACGATTTTTGTGGGAAGTAACTTACCCAGTGCCACCCGTGATACGGTGATGCGTAATTTGCGACTCAATCAGGTGACGGTAGGAGTCGCCGTAAACTTTTTGGTCAGCTTAGGGGCAGAAAGTGCCATCAGCCGCGAACGACAAGTTACCAGCGTTAATGCTGTGCCTGTAGGTGCTGGAGTTGCGCCAATCACTCAATCTCAGACGACTACAGAAAGCAGAGTAGATACTCAACGTGTTGATTTTCAAGACTCAAAGCCATTACTAAGAGGTTTGCAAGCACTAGGAGACGAGCGCACCAATTCCCTAACTTTGATTGGTTCACCGAAGCTAGTTGAGATGGCGATGGCGCAACTAGGTCAGCTTGATATCCGGCGTCGTCAGGTAGCAGTTAACGTCAAAATTATCGACGTTAACCTCTTGAATACCCAAGACCAAAATACTAGCTTTTCCTTTGGCGTTGGCAATAACTTCTTTACGAGTGATGGTGGTGCAGCATCTCTGAATTTTGGCGGTTCCAGACCAGCTACTAGTGTTGAAGCTGCAAACAGTGTGACTAGTACGCCGGTCATCCAGAATCCAATTACAGGAGCGCCCTTTTTTGACCCAAACAGCAGCGTAAATGTTCCAGGGACTACGCCTGGTACGATTGTGGTAGATTCTAACGGCAATACTTTTAGAACTCAAAATTCAGGAACTGGCAGTTTTTACACACCTGTTGCGCCTACTGGTAATCCCTTACGACCTGGTTTTTCTAGCATCACTCCAGCAACAGATAATATCGTGACACTGAATGCTGATGGTACTACGAGTGTCTCACAAGGTACTCTTGGTTCCGCTGTTGCATCTCTCCCCTCTTTATACCAATTCCCCAAACGTTTTCTCGCGAGTTTGCAAGCTCAGGTGCAAAGTGGCAATGCCAAAATTTTGACTGACCCAACTTTAATTGTGCAAGAAGGTCAACAGGCTAATGTCAACTTGACACAGCAAGTGGTAGGCAATATTAAGAGGGAAATAGTTCGTGACGACAATATTGCTACAGAAACAATTTCCGCCGAGAAAGATAACGTGGGTTTAACCTTAGCTGTTAAAGTTGATCGGATTGATGATAACGGTTTTGTCTCTTTATCGGTAGCTCCTGTTGTCAAAGCACCCCAAGCTCCAGCTACCATAAATGTTGGAGGCGGCGGTAGTCAACAAATATTTTTGGTGTCTGAACGCTCCCTTAATTCTGGTTTGATTCGCCTGCGAGATGGTCAGACGCTAATTCTCAGTGGGATAATTCAAGATACAGACCGGACAAGTGTATCTAAGATTCCCATTTTGGGTGATATTCCTCTGCTTGGTTCGCTGTTTAGAAAGACAAACAGACAGAATCAGCGTCAAGAGGTGATTGTATTACTCACACCGCAAATTATGGATGACTCAGAGCGCTCCTCCTACGGCTATAACTACACTCCTAGCCCTGAGGTGCGGCGAACTTTGGAGCGTAGTGGCTTGAAGGTTCCAGGGAAATAAGCCCTCGCGAATAAAATTGCGTGTTGCAAGATCCCCGACTTCTTAAAGAAGTCGGGGATCTGACCGTCACGAATCGTAATATAAAGACAGATTCTCATTGCTACATTTCCTGATGCTTGAGAACGTTTGCGACAAGGTGAAGCGATCGCCGAAAGATCGCGATCGCCCCTAGTTCCACGTTTTTACTAAGTATTTTTTCCTAGTTTTTAGCCAAACAATCGCTTTATAAAGAGAAAAAATGCCGAAATCTATATAAATTAATGGTTTCATCTATCCACATCTGGCTACAACACCTTAGAATGATTCTTTGAAAAGTGCAGTCTACAGGATTTACAGGCATTTTGTGTGGAATGCTCCGGTGCATGACGCTTTTTGTAAATCTTGAAACAGAGATTTACGCTGATGATGCGCTCAGTGAGCGTATCTGTAGACAATCGAAAGTAAACTTCAAGGAGTTTTACATGAACAAAGGTGAATTAGTTGATGCGGTAGCTGAAAAAGCTAGTGTTACGAAAAAACAAGCTGATGCTGTCTTAACTGCGGCTTTGGAAACTATTATCGAAGCTGTCTCTTCTGGTGATAAAGTAACGCTGGTGGGATTCGGTTCGTTTGAATCACGCGAACGTAAGGCTCGTGAAGGTCGCAACCCGAAAACAAACGAAAAGATGGAAATTCCCGCAACCAAGGTTCCTGCTTTTTCAGCTGGCAAGCTGTTCAGAGAAAGAGTTGCACCCCCAAAATCATAGGTTCTCTCTCAAGGAACTGTTTTTTGATGCGGCAAAAAGCACACGGGGGAAATTTAACTTGGGCAGCAGCACTGGCTGGCTGTCCCCCTAGTGCTATTCTGGATTTTTCTGCGAGCATCAGCCCTTTGGGACCTCCAAACAGCGCGATCGCTGCTATTTTATCTCAATTGGGTAATCTTAAGCACTATCCAGACCCCGATTATAGTGAACTGAGACTGGCTCTCAGTCACTTCCATCAATTGCCGCCTGAATGGATTCTGCCGGGTAACGGTTCGGCAGAATTACTTACGTTATCAGGTAAAGAATTATCCCAATTAGCCGCAACAAGTTTAATCACTCCAGCTTTTGGCGACTACTACCGAGCGCTGGCAGCATATGATGCCAAAGTGCTGGAGTGTCCGATTGATTTGAGAAGAGGAGGGGGAGAGGGGGGACAAGGGGGACAAGGGGGACAAGGGGGACAAGGGGGACAAGGGGGACAAGGGGGACAAGGAGGACAAGGGGGACAAGGGGGACAAGGAGGACAAGGGGGACAAGGGGGACAAGGGGGAATTCTCCCCATCCTCCCCCGCGCCCGTGTCGGCCCCCGCGCCCGGGTCCCCGCCCACGCCCCCCGGGGCCACCAGGGGGAATTCTCCCCATCCTCCCCCTCTCCCTTGTCTCCCCCCTCTCCCTTGTCCCCTCCCTCTCCCCCCTCTCCCAAAGCGGGTTACTTCTGAATAATCCCCACAACCCGACGGGTAGGCTGTTTTCGGTAGAAGAAATTTTGCCTTATTTGGAACAGTTTGCTTTGGTGGTGGTGGATGAAGCGTTTATGGATTTTCTGCCTCCGGATGAGGAACAAAGTCTAATTGGGCTAATTCAGGAATATCCGAATTTGGTGGTTTTGCGATCGCTAACTAAATTTTACAGTCTGCCTGGACTGCGACTCGGATATGCGATCGCTCATCCTGACCGTTTGTCTAAATGGCAATTGTGGCGTGACCCTTGGCCCGTTAATACTTTAGCAGCAGCAGCGGCGATCGCTGCACTCGGCGATAAGAAGTTTCAGTCTGCAACCTGGGAATGGCTACCACCTGCACGAAATCAACTGTTTCAGGGTTTAGCTAAATTACCAGGCTTGCAACCAAAGGATAGTGCTGCTAATTTTTTACTTGTTGAGTCACAACAATCTGTTTGCCAATTGCAAGAACAATTGCTTAAAGAGTATCAGATTTACATTCGCGATTGTCTTAGTTTTAAAGAATTAGGCGATCGCTACTTCCGAGTTGCTGTACGCTCTAAATCAGATAACCAACGTTTACTAACAGCGCTGAAAGCATTAGTCAAACAATTTTAGATTTGAGATTTTGGATTTAACCCATCCACTCATAAAATGAGGCTTGAGGATTTTGGATACTCAATCCAAAATCCTTAACTCCAAAATCTCAAATTCAAGTATCAAAGTCCTTCTCTTAACTCTTGACTATTGACTAATGACTATTGACTACGATGTCGTAATTATAGGCGGTAGTCTTGCTGGACGCAATGCAGCCCTTGCTGCTACTAATCTACACGCTACTGTTGCCCTAGTGGAACCCACAGTCAACTTGGGGTTTATTTATCACTACGCGCTTGGGGAAATTGGCAAACTTGCCCAGCGTGTTAATGCTGCGGCTAATTTTGGTATTCATTTTTATACGGATACTGCACAGGACAACTATTTAAACGGGAGAATACCCACAACAGTCTTCTCAGAAAAGTGCCAAACATCTGTAGAATGGGAAGAAGCGATGCTTTATGCTCGCGGTGTCGTCTCAAATCTTCAAGAACAAAATTCACTCGCCATTTTAGCTGCCAAAGGTGTCGATGTCATCATTGGTAGCGGTGAATTTGTATTGTCACCTCATCTTGCTTTTGCCGTTAATAACCGTCAGCTTCGCGCACGTACCTATTTGCTAGCTAGTGGTTCCCGTCCGGCAATTCCAGAGATTGAAGGATTGCAAACTACCGGCTTTTTGACTTTATCTAATATTTGGCAGGCTTTGTCTAAGTCTCCAACATTACCCAAAAATTGGGTGATAATTGGTGGTGTTCCCCAAAGCGTTGAAATAGCACAAACTTTAGCGCGGTTGGGTTGCAGCGTGACGCTGGTTGTCAAACATGCCTATATTTTACCGAATCTTGACCCTGAGATAACCCAATTGCTGCAAGCGCAGTTAGAAGTCGATGGTGTGCGCTTGCTGACGCAAACAACCGTAACTCAGGTGAGACGAATTGATAACCAAAAGTGGGTTCAGGCTGGAGATAAGGCAATTGAAACTGATGAAATTTTGGTGGCAACTGCACAACAGCCGAATATTGAATCTTTAAATTTGCCTGCGGTTGGTGTCAAATGGCATCAACATCGCTTGATAGTAAACGACAAATTGCAAACAACAAATCGCCGCATTTATGCTTGTGGTGATGTTATTGGCGGTTATGATTTTGTCAATCTTGCTAATTATGAAGCGAAAATTGCTTTAAAGAATGCTTTATTTTTTCCAGTTAGTAAAGTCAATTATCAATGCGTTCCTTGGGGGCTGTTTTCTTATCCAATGCTGGCACAAGTCGGCTTAACAGAAAGTCTTGCCAAACGTCGATATATTCCAGATGAAGTTTTCGTTTTGCGACAATATTTTAAAACAGTGACAGCAGCCCAAATCAGCGAAGAAACTACAGGTATATGTAAATTAATTGTTCTTCGTAATGGGGAAATTTTAGGTGCTTCTTTACTGGGGGCAGAAGCGGTAGAATTAATTAATCTGATTGCGTTGGCTATATCTGAAAAAATTAAAATTAATCAATTAGCGAATTTATCTTGTGTTTATCCGGCTTTCTCGGAAATTATTGAACAAACTGCACGAGAATGGGAACGGCAAAAGTTAAATAGCAATATTGCTTTGCAAGACTTTCTCGAAGGCTTCTTTGATTTTCGCCGCAATTGGAATATTTAAATGTTTTCTCAGCAGACCTAACCCCCCGACCCCCTTCCCGAAGCGGGAAGGGGGAGTCAAAGCCTCTCCAGTAATAAAAGCTGCTCCTCTTCCCTCCCCTTGTAGGGGAGGGTTAGGGAGAGGTAGGAGAGAGGTTTGGAGAGAGGTCTAATTATTTTAAAACATCAAAATGCCATGTTTTATCAGATAATATTAAGCTGCATATTAACGCTATTATTACTACTATCTTCGGGAGTATTTTTCGCAGATTCGGCGTTTGCTTTGTTGCGACAGCATCACGATGCACCTGGAGTTTTACGCTATCATTCTCATGTGTCTATTAAGGATGATTTCGGCTACACTTGGCAAGTGGTATTGTTCAAATTATTTCCACCAGGTAAAGCAGTAGAATTCAATCTTAGGTTGGTCGGTTTTCCTGGGGTATTTGAGTTTGCTCATCCTCAATCTTTGGAAATTGTCACGGCAAAGGGTAAACTGTTAAGCGCATCTGATGTGTATGCAGAAAAATCACCTTCTCCTAATGTCGGAGATTACAATTTAACAAATGTTTTATTTAAATTGACAACAACCGATTCTCTAAAACTTTATGTACCGCTATCTGGGGAAGAACGTTTAGTTTTACAAATTCCGGCATCTGTGGTGACAGAATGGCAATGGCTTGTAACTGATTTTAATTCATAAATTTTTATTTTTTCGTTCTGACAAAGATACACTACCAATACCTTGGAGAATACCACGACCGATTAACCCCAAACCTCTACCAATTATTTGGGTGAGAACAAAAACAATACCGCTACCTGCGAAAGATAAAAGTGATTTTAGACGAGGAGCGATCGCATCCCGAAATTCTAATGCTAATGTCACTAATAGCGGAATCCCAGAAAGTTGAGCTAATTCTTGATTGCGGGGAGCATAAATTGATATTTTCGCAATGCCGCGAGGGGTAAATACAAGTAGTTCATAACGACTTTCAAAAATCGCTTGAGCTTCGCTGACATAATTTCGCAAGCGATATTTCCATGATAAATCATTGCGGAAACGTTCGATTTCTCGCGTGGATATAAATTGGCGATCGTAAAAAGTTTGTTTAATTTTTTCTACATCTGCTAAAGTGTTAAGCAGTGGCTGCACTACACCATTTGCCACTTGAATTAATAAGTTTTCTAAAATCATTAAAGATTGCTCCATCGCCTCTACGCTACCCGCTGAGTAAATGGTATTATCAATAGATAAATCTGTTTGAAATAGTAGATAAGAAAATAACTCTACTACCAGAGGAATCTTTAGAAGAATTTCTGTTTCTACAACTTTAGCAGCTTGCAACAAGAAAGTAACAATTTCTAAATTTTGATTACCTACTTGCACTTTGGTAAATTTCCCAAAAAAATCTGTTGTTGATGCTTGCCATAAATCACGCAATATGATATTTTTTAACTCATATAATTGATAAACTTCTATTTGAGAAATACGCACTTCATCCAAAGAATTAGCAAGCTTTTGCAGAATGAGATAAAGTAACTCCCGTTTTTTTTCTTGGCGAAAAATGTCAATTTCTAAAGGTTCATCGCCCAAATTTTGTAAAGGTAATTGAAGTTTAGCAACACAAGATGAAAATAATGTTGCTTGCAGCGCTCTTGGGCTAAGTAAAGAAGGAGAATTTTGCTTTATTGGTGATATGACAACAGCACTATTAAGTGAAGGATTTGTTGGTGGTGAATCTTGAGTAGCAGCAAGCGCTGTTATTTTGTCATATTGCCTTTCTTGGGGTGTGGCTAACAGCCGATTAACTAGCCAACCTGCTGCTAATAATTCGCGTCGCTGTCCAGCTAAAATAGCTCGATCTAGTAGCGGCAAACCGGGGACTTGCAATTGTGCCGTCACTTTTGCCAAAGTAGCGTTAATGTAATCAATTCCTGATAAACGCCAATTATTCCGCAGCCTAGCGAAAGGAACAGGGGAGGAGTGAGGTAGAGACGTTCCTGAGGAACGTCTGTACGAAAGTGAGGAGTTAGGAGTTATTTTTCTCCCACTCCCCCCCTCAGACACTCCATCCCAATAACTACCACCAGATGCTAAGAGTTGCATCGCATCAAGCAACTCAGAAACAGGTGTCCCTTTGGGACAGTAGCCATCTACACCAGCATCTCTGGCTGCCATCAGTAGCCCTGGTTCGGAAACAGAACTGAGCAGTAAAATCGGTAAATTGGGGTACTCAACCTTGAGTTGGCGACAAAGTTGTAAATAACGACTGTTACCTAGTTCCAAAATTACTAAATTCACTGCTTTTGGGTCTTTTTTGGCAAAGGAAGCCAATATGTGCAGCGCGACGGTATCTGTTTGAGCCTCTGCTGTAACTTCTAAATGAGAAACTTGTTCCAAAGCTACTCGCAACCCAAGCCGGAAAATTGGGTCTTGGTCGATTAATAATACTTTCAGAGGGCGATCGCTCATAGTCCACTCAAAAACATAGATGCTATTTTTCGCGCTTTTAGAAAACAGCTGTCATACTTAGTTTAATCCCCTCATTATTGCCCAATTCACACTCAAGCCTGATACATAAATTCAACCAAAAAAAGCCGTTAAAACGTACCCAAGGCACATGGCTGGCGTTTCAAATTGCTTATCTACAAGCTTTGCAACAAGTTATAGACCAAGAAGTAAGTCTACAAAAACCTTGGTTAGACCGGGCAATTATCACAGGATAAGGGGACAAGAGCGACAGTGCAATCAAAGGGCGATCGCTCAAAATTTCTTTACATTCTTCAAACAAGCTGGGTTATTAATCAGTAAATCAAATTTAGGACAATTCCTATTCAGCGTACACCAGAAGCTCTGAAAATCTTACACTCGCAACATTATCAAAGTATGAGAAAGTGGGGAGAGGGGGATGAGGCTGATGGGGGGAAGTGGGAGAACAATACTCCTGTACAGACGCGACCGGTCGCGTCTCTACAACTCCTAACTTTCGGTTTTGTTCTGCCGATAGCCGTAAAAGTTAATATTGTATTCAGTAATTTTCACTCCGGTTTGTTCTTCAACTTGGCGGATAAAATCTTCTGGTAGTTCGATATGAACATCGAGAATTTGATTTGTATCTATGCAGTTGACATGACTGTGGGAATCACTGATATTACCGTATAAACGTCCATCGCAGCGTTCGATGCACTCAATGATATTTTGACTGGATAACGCTTCTAAGTTTTGATATACAGAGGTATGTCCGATTTCTTTGCCTTCTTGATTTAGGCGATCGTAAATCTCTCTGGCAGAAAGATGCTCTTTTGCTTGCCACAGTAGTTCTAAAATAAAGCGACGCTGCCGGCTAACGCGCATACCCAGTGTTTGGCATCTGTCAATAGCATCTTCTAGAGAACGAATTGGTTTTGTAGAGATGACTTGTTTTTGCATATTTATTTAAGTTTCTTAACTGTTGGGGTTATTTTTATGTTTGAACGTGTAATTGTTATTTTATTTATGCAATGTTTTTGTACTTTGCACTCTCATCCCTATATCTGTGTTTTTGCTTTTGATTGCTACGCAAGCACAAAGAAGAGCGATTAGTTTTTGTGCTTCTTGAGAGTTGCTTTTTCACACCCTAATCTAAAACAAACTCATTACAACTTTAGCTTAAAATCACGCCTTACGTCTACTTGAGGCAGGCGTTTCAGTTATATTAGGGGTATATAGATAAACTGGTGTGCTACTTGTGTAGGCGATTTTCCTCTAGGAGGCAAGTAATCATAGCGGTTCTGGAAGTGACACCGAGTTTGACAAAAATACGCCGCAGGTGAGTAGCGACAGTCCAAGGGCTAATTTGAAGCTTAATGCCAATACATTTGTTAGAAAGACCCTGTGCGACTAATTTAGCGATCGCCTGTTCGCGAGGGCTGAGATTAATTTTTTCTTCAGAATTATCAGGATACTCGTAAGAATGGTCTGCATCTCCATCAAGTGAAGGGTTTTCCTGGGATGGAAACGGTGGGTGGGAGATTGATTTTTCCTGGCTACAACGCACCAGGTAGTAATGTACACCATCTACATCAGATTCAAAAATTACTTCATTAACCATCATGTTGGTGGTTTGAACCAGCTTGCGAGGAGGAGAACTAGTAACTTGTCTTACTAAAACCTTTAGCAGCGCTTGTTGTTCTAACGCAAGCAAATTTTGATTTTCGGATGCAGCAACCAGTTTCTTCCTCTTGAAGGTCGTCATGGTTCGTATTCATCCTGTTGATTTTACTGATACTAAATTCAAATATTTAGGCAACAGTTCCGCAACTAACACAAAAACTTTTTTTAAGTCATAACTTATTACACTATTTCAAATGGCAAATGTAATCACCCTAGTGTGTACTTACAGTTTGCCACCAATAAACGTATAATTGAATCTTTTTGATACAACTCATAACAGTCACCCTCTGAGTAAATTACGGCTTACCAAAGCTAAATATATTACTTTTACTACTGAATTAATCGCTAATTTTAAGCAGAAATATCACTAAAATAGTATTAATTCATACAGTATATCTTTGATGGTAGCTCAAATGTGTGACACTCAACCGAGCTACCAAAAATGTGTTTCCCTAGAAAAAGCGACTTGTGGCAACGTTCCCAGAACAGTTATACCTAAATGCGTAAGCATTCTCATCCACGGAGTCACAAGATGTTGGACGGAGAAACGATGCAGCATGAATTTGAAGATGAATTTGAAGACGAATTTGAGAGTGAATACTCCAACGAATTCGAGGATGAATATGAAAATGAAGAATTTCTCGGTTCAATTGCCAAAAGCGTAGGCAATATGCTTGTGGGCGATGGAGAAAGCGAGTATGAAAACGAATATGAAAGCGAAGCCTTCTTAGGAAAACTCCGCCGACTAATTCCCAAAATAACTCCCATACTCAAAAAGATAGCCCCGGTGGCTGCGGGTGCTGTAGGTACAGCGATTGGTGGTCCTGCTGCGGGTGCTGCTTTAGGTGCGATTACCAGTAAGTTAGCTCGCGAAAGCGAATTTGAGTTTGAATTAACCAGCGAATTTGACAACGAGTACGAATGGACAGGGGAAATGACCAGTGAGTACGAATACGAATCCGTACCACAATATGAAGCTTTGACAGAAGCTTTAGCCACCGCTGCCAGCAAAGTTGAAAGCGAAGCCGAAGCCGAAGGCTACGCCGGTGCTTTTACAGCCAGAATTATCCCCATCCAATCGCCAGCCATGCGTCAAATCACCCCAAGTTTGATTCGCGGTTCGGTCTACTTAACGCGCACCCTGCGGAAATCTCCGACTACTCGCCCATTAGTCAAAGTAATTCCCTCAATTGTTGACAGAACTAGTAAGACCTTAGTTAAACAAGCAGCAAAAGGACAGCCAATTACACCCCGCACGGCTGCTCGTGTGATGGCTGGTCATACCCAAAAGGTACTTAGCAGCCCTGCAACCGTAGCCAAGACGCTAATGGGTTCACCTAAACCAGGGCGGAAAATGAAAAAGCCTGTACCAGCTAAACGATCAATGGGTAATTGATACTGGGAATTTAAACGCACAGTAGGGTGCGTTACTCCGTGAACGCACCCTACAAAGTTTTTAGGTAATCTTATACCGATAAGAGAGTAAGTACATAACAGCGTTGCATTATGCCTTGCAGCATTGACAAGACAATTTAAACACAGGAGAACCTAAACTATGTTTGAGTATGAACTGGAAAATGGTTTAGACCGGGAATTTGAGTTTGAATTTGAGAGTGCATACGAAAGCGAGTACGAGAGTGAGGAATTTTTAGGGAGTATATTGAGCAAAGTTGCACCAATGGCAATTAATGCTGTTGGTAGTCTCCTAGGTGGAGGAGACAATGAATTTGAATTTGAGGACGAGCAAGAATTATTTTTGGGGTCAATTGGAAACGTAATTGGCGGTTTGTTAGGTGAGGGCGAATACGAGTTTGAGAGTGAGTTTGAATCATCTCAGGCAAACGAGTATGAAGCGTTGATGGAGCATTTGGGATATATGGCGGCTAACAGTGAAAGCGAAGCTGAAGCCGAAGCTTTTCTGGGTGCATTAATTCCCTTGGCTGCTAAAGCTTTACCTGGAATTGTGAAAGCTGCTTCTACGATTATCCCGAAGGTAGCGCCAAAACTAATTCAAGGTGCATCGAGAATCGGACGGGCAATGTTCCGCAATCGCAGAACCCGTCCGCTACTGAAAACTATGCCAAAGATAATGCAAGGCACTGTCAGCAATCTGGCTCGGCAAGCACAACAGGGCAAACCAATTACACAAAAGTCTGCGGTGCAAACTTTGGCGCGTCAAACTGCTCAAGTTTTAGGTAAACCGAAAGTAGCAGCTAATTTGATGAAGCGATCGCGCGTTATCCATAGCAAAAGATGTCCCCATTGTCGTCACATCTCTAAACAGCCTGGGCAAGCAGTTTATCGGTAATGGGCATTGGGCATTGGGCATTGGGCATTGGGCATAGGTTTGGCTGTGCGGTCTTGGGGATCACCTGCGTGGAGCACCTGCCGTCATTGGGCATTGGGCATTGGGCATTGGGCAAAATTCCTCTCCCCCTGCTCCCCCTCCTCCCCTGCCCCCCTGCCCCCCTCCTCCCCTATAGTTGACTCTTTGGACTAGTGGACGCATGTATGAACGGACTGTTTGAAACGCTGATAGAGGATACAGCGGATGACTGGGGCAATAATTATCAGGTTGCGTCATTATTGTCCCAAAATAATATACCCGCAGACCGCTTTGTAGAACCACCGAATTTCGATTTTTGGTTGCGGGTACAGGCACTAAATGTTACCAGACACGCGGCGGCGTTGCGTTCGTTTCGACACGATGAATTTGGCACAGATGCTGCCAGTCCCAGCGATGCTCACATTGATGCGGTGAATCAACTTTTATTGCAGTTGCGATCGCATTTGCAACGGATATCAAAGACAGTGGGAAGAAGCGCCCAAGCAGCGATTCAGCAGCCGGATACAGATGTGTTGCAACAATTGATGAGTCATAAAGACCAAGCGCACAACTTAGTCCGAGCGATCGAGCAAATCTGGGATTTCTACTTAGAGTTATTCGGACAAAGACAGTCCCAATTTGGTAATTGGCTATTAGCTTGCGATCGCATCGCTCTCGATTGTTATCAGTATATTTACATGGGCTTGGGACGCTCTCGGTCAATTCCAGCACCCGCGCCGTTTTCTTATATGAAAACTGGCTTTTCTCCGGCGACATTTCGGCGCGGTATTCCCTTAACTAAACTGAGTCAACAGATTAATCCATTTCCGTTGATTCAACTACCTTATCATCGCCTGGTCAACCCGTGGACATTGGGGGCAATTTTGCATGAAGTTTCCCACAATCTGCAAACCGATTTAAAACTGCGACAGACTATTCCTTACGCGATCGCTAAACGTCTCCTGAAAGCGGGAATGAGTAAATTTGTTGCCGCTACCTGGACTCGTTGGCATAGCGAAACCTTTGCTGATATGTCTGGTTTGTTACTGGGGGGACCTTATGTTGTCGCTTCCTTAATGGATATTGCCGCGCGATCGCCTCAAGCTACCCTTAATTTTCACCCAGGCGCCCCCCATCCCACCCCGTATCTGCGAGTATTCATTAGCACCGAATTACTACGCCGCATGGGTTTTTCCAAAGCTGCAAATAACTATCAAACCATTTGGGAACAAATTTACCCCAACCCCAGCGCAGGCAATATTCCTAAAGAAATTCTCGAAACCTTTAGTAAAGCCAATCCCTTAGTTGTAGACACCATTTGTTACACCCCTTACAAGGAACTGGGGGGCAAAACTTTAGCTGAGGTGACAGGATTCAAATTCCAACACCAGCAAATGATTTTAGAAGCGGGACAACGTTTAGCAACAGGGAACGATCCGGGAATTATTCCAGAGCGATTTTTGATTGGTGCATCGCGTGCTGCACTTGATAAAAAGCTAGCAACACCTGGGGTGATTACTCAAAACTTTTACAAAGCCCTGGCAAGGAGATAAAAAATTATGATCACATATCGGATTCGCGGTCAAGTACTTAAAGATGAAAAAAATGAAAAACTGATTCCAGAAGCTGAAAAAAATGAAAAACTGATTCCAGAAGTTGTGCCTCTGCGAGTTGAGGCTTGGGATAAAGATGAACACTTTGATGACCGGCTTGACAGCAGCAAAACTGATTTAGGCTTTTTTGACATCGAATTTACAGATGAAGATTTCAATCAAGATACAGAAGAAAGAGATTGGATACCTGATGTTTTCTTCGTAGTTTATCGTGGCAAAGATTTAGTGGGTAGCACTGTTGAGGCTGACATTCCCGGTATTGTTTGGAAATATTTTCTCGTTGTGTCTCAGCAATCTCCATTTCTCCCTTCATTACCTCTAAAATTGAATGGACAAGAAACTAAATACTCAATTAAAATTCAGGCAGCAGGGATAGTTCCGGAAACGCCGACACAACCCAAACCTTTAAATGGGTTTCAAGTATATAACGATAATGTAGTTGATATTTTGCCCACAATCGAGAATGTTAACTCTCTAGCTGCAAGTCGAAATTCGGCTTTAGTTACTGTTGATAATAGTGGTGGTTCTTTACAGCAAATTGTCGATAATGCCCTCGGTCAAGTGCTGTGTAGAAGCTCTAAAAATGACCCCAAAGCCTTTCTAGATTCGCTGACTAAAACCTTTACTCCTCAAGAAAGTAACGGACGCATTACTTATAATTGGACGCCTTGCAGCTACAACACAGTCCAAACTGAACTAGGGGGGACAGTGAGTGGGGCACAAGCTAGCCTTTTTCATCGTGCCAAAACCTTATTAGATGATGCCTTGCGGCAGTTAGATAAACTTTATGCCCTTAACCCCGCAGCCGATCCGCAGAATATGGAAGCAGTGCGATCGGTTGTTCGGACACAAATAGTTGAATTAATTAATGAATTGGGAACTCAAGGGGGACCACGCACTCAGCGCGTTGATAGTTTGTTTCAGCTATTGGTAGGAGATGCAGAAGAAAACGATAGCTTTGATAAAATTGGGGGACAGCTAAAAGATTTGGCTGAGATTTTTGGATTAACGCGATCGCGTGTCAACAACGTTGATGAAGAACAAAATTTCAGCAACTACCTAATTATCAAAGATTCGCTACTTTCGATCAGAGACAGTTGGAATGCTTTTAATGCTGATACTGGTGGTGGTGCTTACATTGGTACGCAATTGGTCTTGTTATCTCAAGCTTTGTCAGTCGTTGCCGAATCAGTTCAAGAAACTTATCGGATTATGGATAGTGTTTTCCTCGGTCCTGCCGAGAGACAAGCTGTTTGGATTGATTTTGCCAAAGCTAGACAAAATCCCCCAAATCGCGATCGCAAGTCGGCATTTCCTTTACCAGATGGCACTCAATACACTATCGAAGAAACCAAACAATTAAAGCCGGCGATGACAATCGAAAAACTGTTGTCATGGACATTAAATTGGTCAACCAAAGAAGCCCCGACAATTGCGATCGCCGGTGGCAAATTAGGCATCGCCAAATCAATCGTCGAAACCTCAAACCGATTAATGATTTTGATGCAAGCGGCTTCTTTCGTGCGCGTTCCCAACACAGCATTTCAACGAGCAGGTGTAGTTCGTGCGTTGAGAGATTTGGCATTCCAATTGTATGAAGTCAAACGTTTGGCAGTAGAACTAATTCCACCTTTAACTGGTGAAAAAATGCCTGATGCAGATGATGTGAAAGACTTGTTGCAAGATATCCGAGATTTGTTGAAAAATCCCCAGCGTCAAGCATTTATCAGGCAAATCATCAACCGCAACAGTTAATAGTCAACAGTAGTCAACTAACAGTCAACAGTGAATATTTGGACTACTGACTACTGACTACTGACTACTGACTAATGACTAATAACTAACAGCCAGGAGACAAATTATGTCAACGACAGGAGAAAATCAAGATTTATACGATCGCTTTGCGGCTTTAAAAGAAACCCTTGCAGATAGGCTAGCACCGCAACTCATCCAAAATCCGCAACTGGCTGATGCTTTGACTCAGCAAATTGAGGATCTGCTATCACAGGTACTGACAAATCAAGGGCAAATGGCAGCACCACCAGATGGTGGACTAGCCGAGTTAATTGGGATTGGTTCTCAAGCAGCCAGCAAAGTCAATTCAACGCGCTTGCCGCAGGGTGTAGAAGATTATGACGAACAGATAGCGAGCGATCGCATTCTCGCAGTTGCCGATTTATACTATCTCTACCAACACGAAAAAGTCGGCGTTTTTCGTGCCGTGAGGAAACTCCAAGAACTATTCAACGCCGGTGCTGTCAGATTATCCAACGGTGACGGTGCTTATGGTTTGTATCGCTTCGATCGTCGTAGTGTGTTGCGCTACACCCAAAAAGAACGGTTGCAAACCTACCGCCGGGTATTTGGTTACACCACTGTCCCACCGATGTCTAGCGCCAAACCGAATCCGCAATTTCACACTTTATTTACGCAGTTTATTAACAACGTCGCGGAGTTTTGGCGCGATAAACGCATCTCAGATGTAATTCGCGATCGCGCTTATGACCCCAGTTTTGGCAGCATTGCCACCGTGCGGCGAGCGGGTTTGGATTTGCGAAATAACCTGAAATGGTCTTCCTACGGTCACGTCACCGTCCTCAGAATTGAAGTTTTGCAACTGCTAGAAGAAGCCTTCAAAATCTTGGGTGCGGATGATGTCAAAAAACTCTTTGGTGCAGACAACGCTTGGGATGTAGTCGAAGAAATTATGCTGCGCTACTTCAAACAAGATGTTAACGCCTCACAGCGACACCGCATGGCTGTTGCCGGACGCAGTATTATCCGCTGGTTAGCTCAAAAATACATCCTGAATAATTCACGAGCCGAATTTGAAGCCTTAGTCCGGGAAATTGCTGATGTTGCCGAAGAATGGCTCACCAGTGCCGAAACCTTGGGCATTGCTTTTCGCGGTCATACCAAACGAGTAGTTACCTTTGAACCTCGTCAAAATGGTCACAGACCCTTGAGGAGTGCAGGAGAAGGATATTAATTAAAAGGGGAAGGGGGATAAGGGGGACAAGGAGGACAAGGGGGATAAGGGGGACAAGGAGGACAAGGGGGACAAGGAGGACAAGGGGGACAAGGAGGACAAGGGGGAGGGCAACTTAGTATGACACAGAACTCAGTACTCAGGACTTAGTATTATGAGTAACACATTTACAGAGCAGCTATTAAACGGCTACTCAGAATTAGAGCAGGGTCAATTAGAACTACGCGGACAAGCAGGACGTAACCCTGCAAATAGGTTTGCCACTTACCTCAAGCGCCAAGGCTTCTTGCCGACGGTGCATTTCCCTCAACGGTTCCTCAAGCGTGTTTTGTCTGCTGGTGTACGCTTTGACCCACGCACCTTTAAAAGTGAGTTTTACAAAGCAAAACACTATCGCCAAACGCGGTCAGGTTACAACACCCGCATTGCTGTTGTCCGGGGTGTGCCGATTATCTATCGTCCTGGCGGTGAAGACGGCAATCGGATCGTGTTAGTTACAACTTTAGAACAAGGCGATAAATTGCCACCTGTTGAACCTGCCTCACCCCCAAGACAGCGCGAAATGGAAACGAATCTAGAGGCAGAATTAGAACAACTTCTAGAAAAAATTGACGCAGCTATTGAAAGCGATGATTCCGAGCAAGTATCCTATGACCGATACATAGAAAACGAATATTTGCAGCGAAAATCGCAAAATAAATCTGAAGAAGAGGCAGAAGCCTTTGTTGTCGAGAACCGACTGCTGAAAATTCCCCCAGGACACGAAACCTTAAATAGTCAAGCAGCGCATGGTTTGCCCATTTCCAAGACTGAGTTAGACGCGATGAATCGGGGTGTCCGCAGAGTTGATACCGAGAAGCTATCAAACCATTTTAAACCCACCCAGCAACGACGCCATGCATTACGCCGCTACAAATGCCAAAAACTAGAAGAAGCATTAGCCGAAACTAGACAGCAATTGATGGCTTTGCATGGTAAAGTGCTAAGTGCAACCAAGCGCTCGAATGCCTTTGAATGGATTGGAGAAGCGCTGCACCTGATTCAAGACTCGTATTCCCCAGCACATACAGCCCGTGAACGTAGTGGTGCAGGTGCAATTATTTTTATTCGCTACTACGGCATTAAGGGACTTCCCTATCCGCAAGAACACCGAGTTTTTCCGATACGACAACCAGGTCGGCTGATTCCTCTGCCAGTCGATCCGCGAGATTATGTTAATGTTAGCAACCCCCCAGAAAAAGCTGCTATTGCTGCCAGCCGTGATTTCCTCAAGATGATGTTACTGCATTTGAAAGGGCGATCGCACCGTTACACTGCTGCTCAATGGAATACTAAACAGCGCAGTGACTTAATTAAATTCATGAACAAGTACTTAATATTAAGTCCGCGTCACACCCCCACAAAAACCTTGTACCCAAAATGTCCTTGATAGAGCGTATAAAACTCAAAAAGGTACTGTTGTTTACACTTAAATTGAATTTAAAACAACCATAAATTGCAGTAGATGCACGGATTAACATTCAGTCAGAGAAATCCGCATAATGACTGACAAACAAATCCGAAAAGCAGAAAATTCAATCGGTAGTTATTACAGACAAAAGTAAGGGTACTGAGGAATGGGGAAAGACTTACTCCTTACCGCCCTTAATTAAACAAACAAGAATTAGAGAGGATAAAATATGCAAAGTAACGGCTATGGGATGTCTGGCAAAACACAACCGCAAAGCGAAGGTGGCAAGATGCCATCTTTGGGTATGGATTCGCCAAACTTTCCACGGGAGATGCCTAGCGGTGATATGAACGCCAGTAATTCTCCTAAGTTGCAAAACGTGCTAGTAGAAATGCGCGTGCCTAAGACTCAAGGAGTATTGGGGGCATCACAGATGGCGGCAGAAATGAATGCGATCGGCTTTCAATTGGATACCAGCTATGAGCCAGTACCAGTCAGCGCGAGTCAAGATGCAGCCGGTTTATTGGCTGACAATCAAGAAATAGCGATCGTGCGCGGGGTGGTAGAGGAAAGCAAAATTGAAGAATTAGAAGCACAACCTAACGTAATTAAGGTGTATAAAGATACACCTATTGCCCCCTTTGAGAGTGCGTTGTTGGAGAAAGCAGACAAAGATTTAGTCATGCCAATGGATGCGACTGGTACATGTCCGATTGGCACATGTGACTGTTCTCCAACAACGGCAAAGGGAGCGATCGCCGATGTCGTAACTTACTTCGGTGTTGATAAAATATGGGCAGCTGGCTACAAAGGTCAGGGCATTGTCGTTGGTGTTGTCGATGGTGGCATCACCGCCGAAGGTCGCTACATAGGCGCTTTTGAAACCGATCGCACAATTCCCAACGTCATCGGCGGACCGGCACAGAACTGGGGAACAACAGCCCGCGCTTGGGGCGAACATGGTAATATGTGTGCTACCGATGTCTTGGGTATGGCTCCAGAAGCCAAACTCTACGATTGTCGCATTTCTGATGGCGGTGCCGTATCCACTGCCTTAACAGTATACGAATGGGCAATCAAGCAGCACAAAACTGACGGTACACCTCACATCCTCACCAATAGCTGGGGAATTTACCAAAAAAGCTGGGATGAATTTTATGCCACAAATCCCGATCATCCTTTCAGCCGCAAAGTTGTAGAAGCAATTAACGAAGGAATTCTCGTCTTGTTTGCCGCTGGTAACTGTGGTGAAAGCTGTCCAAGTGACAGATGTGGCACCGATAATGGACCAGGCAAAAGCATTTGGGGAGCAAACGGACATCCTTTAGTTATGACTGTGGGTGCTGTCAACAAAGATGAACAATTTGTAGGTTACAGCAGCCAAGGACCAGCAGCTTTAGATCCTAACAAGCCTGATTTTTGTTCTGTTACTCATTTTCGAGGTTACTTTGCCTCTGATAACGGCACATCTGCCGCGACACCGATCGCTGCTGGTGTAGTCGCGTTGCTCAAAAATGCCAAACCTAACTTAACTCAAGAACAAGCAAAAAATGCTCTCAAGAGTACCGCGAAAAATATCGGTGAACCGGGTTGGGACCCGCATTCCGGTGCGGGTATTATTCAGCCAAAAGCTGCCTTTGACTTGTTGCAACCCCAGTCAGCACAGTGGTCAGAGTGGCAAAAATTAGATGGTAACTGTTTTTCTGCCCCTGCGGTTACGACTTCAGGAGAAAAACGCCTTGACACTTTTGTTCTGGGTGGTGACAGTGCGATATATCACAAGTCCTGGGATGGTTCTACTTGGAGCGAGTGGCAAAACTTGGGCGGATTTAGCTTATCAGCACCTGCGGCTGTGACGTTGACATCAAACCGAATTGATACATTTATTATTGGTCAACAGCGCCAACTGCTTCGCAAGTTCTGGGATAATTCTACTTGGAGCGAGTGGGAAGATTTAGGCGGCTTTTGCAAGCAGGGTGTAGCTGTTTGTTCAGAAGCGAACCGCCTTGATGTGTTTACAATTGGTGCTGACAACGCCACATATCACAAATCTTGGGATGGTGCTAAGTGGAGTGAATGGGAAAATTTAGGCGGCTTGTGTTTGTCTGCACCAGCGGCGGTTTCTGCGGGCGCTAACCACGTTGAATTGTTTGTTAGAGGTGGCGACCATGCGATATACCGCAAGTCCTGGGATGGCGCATCTTGGAGCAATTGGGAAAGCTTGGGTGGCTTGTGGTTATATTCGCCGGCGGTGACTTCTTGGGGAGCGAATCGGCTGGACGTGTTTGCAGTTGGTACTGATAATGCTTTGTACCGCAAAACCTGGGATAATTCTAGTTGGAGCGCTTGGGAGAATTTAGCAGGTTCATGCATTTCTGCTCCTGCTGCTGTTTCTACGGGAATCAACCGTATTGACACGTTTGTTGTGGGTGGCGATAATGCTTTGTACCGCAAATCTTTCAGCTAATCCAGATCGTCTCAGGGTGCATTTGTAGTAAGCACTTAAGTGCTGGAAAGAAGCGCTCTTCGCGCTTACTACGAATAGAGACGCGATATTCGTCGCGTCTTTATTTTAATCAATAGGTGTGGCGTTAGTACCTGAAAGCTGCTACTGTGTATTCTCGATCTGACTGTTGCACAAAATCGTATGAATGCCAATGACGATCGCGATCGCACTTAATACCGACTGCATTAACAATCTGGATCTATCACCCGCATCAACGGTGATTTCACAACTGCTGGAAGAAGGGGCGATCGCATCCCACGAACAGCAGCTGCACTTTGAGATAAACTATTCTCAAGAACCTGGCGATCCACGAGAACTTTCAGAAATTCCAGAGGTACGCTTATGGTTTCTCCGTCTCGATGCTCGCTATCCTTGGTTGCCATTTTTACTAGATTGGAAAGCTGGGGAACTTGTTCGTTACGTCGCTATGCTTGTACCCCACCAATTCAGTGAAAAAGAAGGTATTCAGTATAATCCTGAAGCTTTAGAAATCTTTTTGATGCAGAGAATCTTTATTTTAAGCGATTGGCTCAAACAGCAAGGTATACCCAATCAATTCCGTCTCAAATCTATGGCTCAATTGCTAGGTTATGACTTAGATGATGCTTTGTTTGAGATGTTTTGAAAAAATCGGGAATGGGGAATGGGCAATGGGCAATGGGCAATGGGCAATGGGAATAAAGCCAAATCTCGATCTCAGCCCCATGCCCCATGCCCCATGCCCCATGCCCATTGCCCAATGCCCAATTCCCAATTACCAACTCACTTTATACGATATATAAAACTTAATGCGGTATTGAAAGCGTATTCAACTGCTTTTGATTTACTTGGTAAAGCTTCCTGCCAGATTCGATAATCGTTATAGTCAATAATTATATTTACTATTTCATCAATCCTGATTTGATTCAGTATTTTGTATTGTTCAGCTTCAAAATCTTTTGCTGTACCACCAATTTCTAAAACTTCCTGTGCAGCTTTGATAAAGCTATCCAAAACTGCTTGCATGTATTTTTTGCCGGCATTTTCTGCAAACACGGATGATGCTTTTAAAGCGTTAAATTCTGCTAAAAGCAAATCGGCAATTTCTCTTCCCTCGGAAGTATTCCAATTTAAAGGAAGTTGTATATCCAAATATTCACATTGATTATATTTACAGTTTAGATAATCATGAATATTTTCGGCTAATCTAACCAGTTTTTTACCAGCTAATAATTCCTTGAGAAGATTTGTGCTTGTATCGATAGATGAATCACGGAATACTTTTTCTTCCATGAGCGAACATTCATACACAAGATAAGTCCAAATTCCTGAGTTAGCTTCATTCTTCATTCCCGCTTGGTAAAAAGTTATTGTTGCGTCTTCTTTACACTTGAAATATGCACTTTTAGTATTTTCTAATGTAGAAAAACGCATCGGTGAAGAATAGATAATATGAAGGAAAACCCCAATGATATGATGAGTCTGAGTATCTACTTGGATATACCGTTTTCCACTGCTAATAAAGCCATGTAACCAAATCGCCATTTATTTTTCCTTTTGTATAGTTAATCACATTTTTGGCTGATGCACTAGCATTTATAACGATAAATAAGCTAAGGAACACAAAATATGGCGCGTTAGATCCACCCAGAAGCTAATTACACCAAGTAGTATCGGCAACCAGTGTTTGCTCTATAGCCGAGAATCCTTAATTTTGTGTATTAAGGTTTTAACTGAAATTTATAGTTGTTGTAAAAAAACCTCATATTTCCTGCTGAATCAAAAAGCATATCTTGGTGTTCATTTTTTTTATCGAAAATTTAATTGATGTTTAACAGCTGGCTGTCAACTATGACACCTTGAACATTTACAATTAGCCATTTTCCAATTTTCACAACTGGGTTAAATGCATACTATGCACGAATGCCAAAGATATTGTTCCCACAAATATATCTAAACTAACAATTTGGAAAAAATCTAATTTTTTTAACTTATCTTTGTCAATGATATATTTGTAAAGTATTATAAATAATGAGAGCGTAAATCCTGGCAAAGTGTTATCAGAAATACTTGACAACATCTGCTTACAATAGTTATTTTTTTGTTTTAAACTAAAATTTGCTGCAAAATCAACTCAACTATTACAGCTAAATTTTTGGCAATGTAATCAGATTTTGTGTGGTGTTAGTTCGGAATTTTCGGCTATTCTAAATTGATTATCGAGTATGTTCTGACTCAATACTTCGGATGTGAAAAATTAAGATAGGAAAAATAGTATAGCGTATCTAACTTTGTCCCAGCTTGTGCAAGAAAAAGTTTGTCAAGTCGCTAATGTCACTGTGGAAAAATTTCCCCTAAGTAATAACTATTATATGAACTAGGGGAATGGAAACTCAAACAAAAGAATATTTGGCGATCGCTTAACGCTCCACACGTCTAAAATAACACTTCTCTAGGATGTTCAAATATTCAAGTAAGGCAAATGTGGCTCACCTTGATATTGAAGGAAAGCGATCGCACTTCTTGCGGGCATTCCGCGCCATCGCACTCAAGAAAAAAAAGTAAACGAAATCATCAGCCAAGACGTGCAAAGCTGAAAAACACAATTATTGCAGTACTAGCCACCCCAAACTTTCTGCAAAACTGTATTGGGTGAAATATCAGCGATTTTACCGGTAGGAGATTTGATCGCCAAAAATTTATCACTCTTGGGTAACAACTTGGCTGGCTCTGTGTCACCAAATAAAGCAATAGTATAAGTTTGTACCGCTACACTCAAATGCATCGGCGCACTGTCGGTACACAACATCAAATTTGCCCCGCCAATCATGGCGGCTAACTTGCCGATATCATCTGGGGAAGTTATTTTAACATCTTTGGAGGATGACTCAAGCGATCGCACCAATTCATCTTCAGCTTGTTTGACTGCTACCACAGGCATCTCTGGTTGCTTGCTGCGGAAATTTTGAATAATTTGCAGCCAACTTTGTACAGGATAAACTTCATTTGCCGGTTTGCTTTGGGCTAACTGACTAGAACCACCGTAAATCAAGATGTAACCTGTTTCATGCACACCTAAACGTTTTTGTTCTTTTTCTGCCCAATCAATATCGGCTAAAGGTATATTGACCGTTAAATCTGGGCAAGTAGATTGAATGCCCAAACCTGTGAGGAGGTCATGATACATTGCCGCAGTATACTGCGATTGTTTCAGCGATACCGGGTTGGTCAGAAAAGCAGATCCTTTGCCTTCGTAGCCTATCCGTGTGGGGATTCCCGTCAACCAAAGTATAAGACCAATCAACCAGCTTTGTCCTAAAACAATGGCAACATCGTACTCGCGATCGCGAATCATACCCACCAAGTTACCCCAATCTGCTAAACTGTTGCGGTCTTGGAAATCAAATGTCAGTACCTGGTCAACTGACTTGCTTACCCGGTAGGCAACTTTTGAGCGGGGTTCGGTAACAACGTCTATCAAAGCTGAAGGTAATGAGCGCTTCAGGTCATCTAGAGTCGGAAAGAAGAGAATTTGGTCGCCAATTGAGCCGGGAACAAGGGCTACTATTCGCATAAGATTTATTTACGCTTACTCGCTACTTATTTTAGGAGAATATAGGGATTGGGGCATAGGGTATAGGGCATGGGGCATGGGGCAGGAGGAAGGGGGAAGGGGAAAAGGAAAAGGGGGAAAGGGAAAATATTTCTTCTTTCTTGTCCTTTACCCTTTACCCAAAACCCTTTTCCCCTCTTCAAATCCCCAGTCCCCAGTACCCAGTCCCTAATCCCTAGATTGAGGAAAACTGTGCATTTACTAATTCCAGCTGCGGGGATGGGACGAAGAATGGGAAGCGATCGCAATAAACTTCTGTTAAGAGTGCGATCGCAACCGATAATTAGTTGGACTCTCAAAGCCGCTGAAGCAGCTAGTTTAATCAGTTGGATCGGGATTATTGCGAATCCTACCGACTGGCAAGACCTCCAGACAATTATTCAAAAAGAAAAATTAACTAAACCTGTGGAATTAATCGAAGGCGGCTCCACACGCCAAGAATCAGTTTACAATGGCTTACTGGCATTACCATCTGCCGCAGAGCAAGTTTTGATTCACGATGGTGCCAGATGTCTTGCCACACCGGATTTATTTGATGCTTGTGCTTTATCGATTCGCCATCATTCTGGTTTGATCGCTGCCATCCCTGTCAAGGATACTATCAAAGTTGTCGATGAAAATGGCATAATTCAAACTACTCCTGACCGACGGCGACTGTATGCCGCACAAACTCCCCAAGGTTTTGATGTCAAGTTGTTGAAACAATGCCACGCTGAAGGTGTCCGTCAGGGTTGGGAAGTAACTGACGATGCAGCTTTGTTTGAAAAGTGCGGCTACAGCGTCGCAATTGTCCAAGGGGAAGAAACCAATTTGAAAGTGACTACCCCACAAGATTTAGCGATCGCCGAATTCATCCTCCAAGAGAGGGAGTAGAAAGTGGGGAGTGGGGAGTGGGGAGTAGGGGGCAGGGGGCAGGGGAGCCAGTGCGGTCTTGGGGAAACCCCAAGTGAAGCATCTGGCGTGGCAGGGGGCAGAATTTTTTTACTTTGACTTAACTGCAAAATTATGATATAATGCCAAACACTTATGAGTTTGGCAATTGTCATTCGCTCTGTTACCGCCTTTGACCAATGACTAATGACCGCCTTTGACCAATGATTACAGGCACAGCGAACAAGATAGAAGCGATTCTGTATTTAAAAGGTAAACCCTTGTCGCTCGGTGAAATCGCCGAGTATGCCGCGTGCGATCGCGCTACTGTTGAGTCAGGCATAATTGAATTAATCGACAACTATGCCCACAGAGACGGCGCTTTGGAAGTTGTAGAAACTCCAGCAGGTTACTGCCTGCAACTGCGGTCAGATTTTCATGAATTAGTGCAAACCATGATACCAGTGGAATTGGGGTTGGGGGCATTGCGAACTTTAGCAGCGATCGCTCTTAATAGCCCGATTCTTCAAAGCGACCTGATAAATGTGCGCGGTTCGGGAGTATATCAACACGTTCCCGAACTAGTCGAACTCGGTTTTGTCCGAAAACGCCGAGATAATGAATCTCGGTCTTATTCGCTACAAATTACTCCGAAATTTCATCAATATTTCCAAATTGAGCAACTTCCCGAACCATTCGACCGCAGCCAAGAAGAACGACAACTAGAACTAGACTTGAAAACTGAACCAGAATAAAAGGAGTTAGGAGTTAGGAGAACGGAGTAGGAGTTAGGAGAACGGAGTTAGGAGGACTTTTTCATAGTGCAAAAAAGCTAAAAACATCAGCCTCAGGACTGATGTAGAAGTGTCAGAGCTTGTCTTTCGGACAAGTTCCCGCCTAATACTTGTGGGGAATGCATTACCCTGGTTGAATGGTTTAGAGTAGAAATAGCAACTCAGCTAGCATAACTGCCAATGGTGTTTAATCCTAACTTTTTGAATGACAACTCTGAGGAACACCCTAATCAGCTTGTTTCCGACAATTCTGACGAATACCCCAATCAGTTACTCAAATATCTACAGCACCAGTCTCCAGAAGTTTTAGCCCGTGTCGCCCAGTCCGTCAGCCCGGAAATTAAACAAATAATTTCCCAAAACGTTCAAGGGCTTGTGGGAATGCTTCCAGCGGAAAACTTCCATGTGCAAATTACAACAGACCGCGAGAATTTAGCTGGTCTTTTAGCATCGGCGATGATGACGGGGTATTTCTTGCGCCAGATGGAACAGCGGATGCAGTTAGAAAATTTGAGTAACAATCAATAGTGAGTGGATAGTGGGAATTTGAAGAGGGGACAAGGGGACAAGGGTTTTTGAAGAGGGGGAAAGGGGAAAGGGGAAAGGGGAAAGGGAAAGAATTATTACCAATGCCCAATGACGGCAGGTGCGCGTCTGCCGGGGAACCCGTCCAACGCACTGCCTCCCCAATGCCCAATGCCCATTACCCATTACCCATTACCCATTACCCATTACCCATTAACAGACTATTTCTCAGGATAAGCCCCAGACACTACTTTGAGGGTTTGAATTTTCCCGTTGCGATTGACTTCCATCTCTAGGATGTCTCCAACTGAACTGGACTCTACCACCTTCTGTACTTGAGCCGCTGTTTTGACTGGTTTGCGGTTAAGTTTTTGAATCAAGTCTCCAGGAAGCAGTCCTCCCTTTTGTGCGGGTGATTTTTCTAGAACTCCCTTAACGACAACACCGCTGTCGTGCTTAATGTTCAGATTACTTTCTTGATTAATTTGCTGTTTTTTGGTAGGAGAAAGGTCTACCATTTCAATCCCCAAAAAAGGATGTTCAGCACGCCCTTTGGTAAACAGTTCCGATGCGATGCGGGCAGCGGTTTCGATGGGAATCGCAAAACCGAGTCCTTGAGCATCGGCGCGGATGGCAGTGTTAACGCCAATCACCTCGCCTTGGGCGTTTAACAAAGGTCCGCCGGAGTTACCGGGGTTAATCGCCGCATCAGTTTGGATAAAACTGACTCGCTTATCGGGGATACCGACTTGAACACTAGTGCGATCGGTTGCGCTGATGATGCCAATAGTGACAGTATTATCTAAACCGAGAGGATTGCCAATAGCGATCGCCCACTGTCCGGGTATTAAGTTTTGTGAATTACCCAGCTTGACAGTTGGCAACTTATCAGCATTAATTTTTACTACTGCCACATCTGTAACCGGATCGACTCCCGACACTTTACCCTCAAAAGTCCGACCATCTTTGAGAGTAACAAGTACTGTGTCTGTATCTGCTACTACATGAGCATTAGTTAGCAATTGACCATCTTGACTCAAAATAAATCCTGACCCGGTACCGCGTTCAATCCTCTCTTGGGGAACTGGTTGTTCATCCTCGCCAAAAAATCGCCGCAAAAGCGGATTTTTTAAAGCATCAGAAATCGGATTGGCGACTTTGCGAGTAGCATTAATTCGGACTACAGCAGGTCCGGTTTTTTGTACAGCAGTGGCAATAAAATTTACATTATCTCCGCCGATAGGAGCGATCGCTCCCCCAACAGGTAATGGTGCTACAGTTTGTGGAGGCAAAGCCACTGTCACAGCTTTTAAATCTTGAAACGGGCGACTTTGTGGCAGAATAAAGCGACCGCCTAACAATCCTGCACCACCGCCGATCGCCAATAAGGACAGATAAACGGCTAGTTTTTTTACGGTTAACTTCATAATTCTTACAAAAAGGTAGGTTGAAAGCCCCGCGCATTCATGCCGGGGATGAAAACCACGTCGTGGGGTTTACCCCACAGTGGTGCTTTTTGTGCTATTATTACGCTATAGAGTTGAGCGTAAAGATGCT
>JAESGF010000081.1_pt1 | contig 89969 bp, 90 predicted proteins | sample 9269621 | NCBI WGS metagenome assembly JAESGF01 (sample SAMN14515066, study PRJNA621663) | algae metagenome | isolation source: Tolypothrix carrinoi HA7290-LM1 and co-occurring heterotrophs from dry rock... | place: USA: Makauwahi cave, Kauai, Hawaii | collected 2011-01-06
ACGATATTTAGCCCGACCTTTGAAACTGCCGTTAGAGGCCAGGGCAGTACCCCCACAACGTGGACAAACGCTTCGTCTTGATTCCATCCTGCAAACTTACAGAACGCCACTGGTTAGACCACTGCCGTAAAAACTCTATGTCACTTATTCTACTTTTGAGATTCTCCTCAGAGTCATCCAAAATACTGTACTTTTGTTTCAAAGAAATAGCATAACCATCTAAGTCAGGAAAGAGAGATGCTCTGTTAATATTGATTTTGTTCAAATATTTTAAAGCATCTCTCTGAATAGTTGCAGGCATAGTTAATTTTAGCAATGGAGGTATTTTACAGCCTTCTAAAAAATCTAATTAATTAATAAAAGGCCAATACGAGTTTGCCGAGCTTATGAAAAGAGACTGTTGTAAGTAATATCTTTTGTTCATTTTGAATGGTTCCACGGGTAGTATGCACTCATAATCATTTGTGAAAAATAAGCGTTCATATATTTCATCACTTAGTTCAAAGTGACTTTTCTTAAATTCTTCAGGAAGATACGAAGCAAGATGATGTATCGCTGCTCGTCTGACGATATCTAAATTTAAAGCCCAAACTGCAATACTTGAAGTGTTAGACGTGACGCCCTCGAAAGCAAAGTAGGATGCGATGAATGGAGACCTTGTAAAATCAAGTAATCTGGTTGGTGCACCGTGGTGTTGCATTAGCGCAAGCCATTCGATTAGATTATCCGGAATGCTTGTTTCGTTTAGAAAGTTTTTTGCTCCTCTTTGAAAGTCAATCAAAAATGACATCTCAATCCCGTCATATTTTTTGAAAAAAGAGGATCTTTCCCAAGAAGTTTCTAATTGCCACTTAGAGTTTGCTTGGCCTCGGAAAACCCAAGCTTCGGAGAGTCTGTCAACAAATTCTTTGAATTGTTGCCAATCTTTAATTTTTTTCTCTTTATAGTAAGGTGATTTCATTTTCATCAAAAAGTTAGAAGCGCGCCATCATCCCGATGACGCGCCTCCAAACTACTCAAAAATCCCACTCAATTCCGCGGCGGCTTTCCCCCCGTCAGTAACCCCTGCATCCGCTCCAGCGTTTTGCGTTCGCCGCAGAGGCTGAGGAAGGCTTCGCGCTCCAGATCAAGCAGGTACTGCTCCGTGACGAGTTGCGGGTAGCTCAAATCGCCGCCCGCGATGACGTACGCCAGTTTGCTGGCGATTTTGGCGTCGTGGTCGGAGATGTAGCTGGCTAAGCGCATCTGGGCCACCCCCGCCGCGAAAAGCGCAATCGCCGACTTGCCGAGTACCTTGATGTCGGCGCGCTGCTTAGGTTGGGTATAGCCTTCGTCGGCGAGTTCGAGTACGGCCTGCTTCGCCTCGGCCAGCAGGCGGCTGCGGTTCAGCACGATCTGGTCGCCGCGACGCAGGTAGTTCATCTGCCGGGCTTCTTCCGCCGACGTCGAAACTTTCGCCGTGGCAATGTTCATGAAAGCCGCTTGCAGGATGTTCAGCTCGGGGTCGCCCGATTGGTAGAGGTCCGAGCAGCGGGCGGCCATTTCCTTGGTACCCCCGCCCGCCGGAATCAACCCGACGCCGACTTCCACCAGCCCGATGTAGCTCTCGGCGGCGGCCACGACGCGGTCGGCGTGGAGCGTGATTTCGCAGCCCCCACCCAGCGCCAGCGTGTGCGGGGCCACCACGACGGGTACCGCCGAGTACCGCACGCGCATCATCGTCTGCTGAAACTGCGCAATCATCAGGTTCACCTCGTCGAATTCCTGCTGGGCGCTGTACATGAACAGCATCGCGAGGTTCGCGCCCGCCGAGAACGCTTCGGCGGAGTCGTTGCCGATGACCAGCCCGCGGTACTCTTTTTCGGCCAGCGAAATGCCCCTGTGTACCCCCTCGATGACGCCCGCGCCGAAGGTGTTCAGCTTCGAGTGAAATTCCAGGCCGAGTACGCCGTCGCCGAGGTCGAAGAGGGTACTCTCGGCGTTCTGCCAGACGACGTTCGATTTCCGCAGGTTGTCGAGAATGATAAAATTCTCCTGCCCCGGAATCGGGAGGTACCTTTTCGAGGGAATGTCGTAAAACTGCTTTCGGCCCGCTTCGACGGCGTAAAATCCGCCTTTGCCGGATTGAGCCAGTTCGTACACCCAATCGGCCGGTTTGCCGCCCTGGGCTTCGATGAGTTCGATTCCTTTTTGGAGACCGATCGCGTCCCAGGTTTCAAAAATACCCATCTGCCAACCGAACCCGGCTTTGATCGCCTCGTCGATGCGGTAAAGTTCATCGGAGATTTCGGGGAGGCGGTAGGTCACGTACCGGAACAGGTCGGTGAAGGTTTTGCGGTAAAACTCACCCGCCTTTCCCGCGTCGGCGAGGAGTACCCCAAAGCGCTCGGACAGCCTGTCGATTTTCTTGGCTTGGTTGAAAACCTCAAACTTCACCTTTTCCGACGGACGGTACTCGAACGTGTTCAGGTCGAGCGCCAGGATTTCGGATTTGCCGCCCGCTCCCTTTACTTTTTTGTAAAAACCCTGCCCAGTTTTGTCGCCGAGCCATTTGGTCTCCATCAGTCGCTGCACCATCGCGGGCAGTTGGAACGTCTCGCGGCTTTCGTCGTGCGTGAGGGTTTGGTAGAGGCTGTTCGAGACGGAAACGGTCGTGTCCAGCCCGACGACGTCCGACAGCCGGAAGGTACCCGACTTGGGCCGCCCAACGATTTCGCTCGTCAGTTTGTCGGTTTCCTCGACGGTCAGACCCATCTCCTCAACCACTTTCATGGTACTCACCAGCGCGTAAATGCCGACGCGGTTGGCGATGAACGCGGGCGTGTCCTTGCAGCGTACCGTCGTTTTTCCGAGAAACAAATCGCCGTAACGCATCAGGAAATCCGTGACGGCGGGATCGGTTTCGGGCGTGGGGATGATTTCCAACAGACGCAGGTACCGCGGCGGGTTGAAAAAGTGCGTCCCGCAGAAATGCCGCCGGAAGTCCTCGCTGCGGCCTTCGGCCATCAGGTGAATCGGGATGCCCGAGGTGTTGGAGGTCACGAGGGTACCCGGCTTGCGCAGCGCGTCGACTTTTTCGTAGAGCGAACGCTTGATGTCGAGGCGTTCGACGATGGCTTCGAGTACCCAGTCGCAGTCCTTGATTTTGGCGAGGTCGTCATCGAAGTTGCCAAGCGTGACGCGGCTGGCGAACTCCTTCGCGTAGAGCGGGGCCGGGTTGGCTTTGAGGGTGTTCTGAAATGCTTCGTTGACGAGCCGGTTGCGCACGGGTTTCGATTCGATTGTCAGGCCCTTCGCCTGTTCGGCGGGCGTGAGTTCGCGCGGCACGATGTCGAGCAGCAGTACCTCACAGCCGATGTTGGCGAAGTGGGCCGCGATGCGCGAACCCATGATGCCCGAGCCAAGCACGGCGACTTTGCGAATGGTACGATTCATGGGAATGGAGGGTGGTTTTTAGTTGGATGAATTCGTTTTCTTTTTCCGCCGCCACCGCAGCACATCCCGTAGCCGCCGGACGGTCGACTGCTCCCCAATCAGGTGCTCCAGATCGGAAAGCTCAATCTTCAGCGCTTCGATGGAAAGTGAAATTTCGTACACCGAAATGCCCAGCGCGCCCGCTTGCAGAAAAAGCGCCGTGCCGAAAAGTCCGCCTGCTGCCTGCTGGTAGTCGAGGTAGATGGCAATCATGCACAAGATGCTGATGAACAGACTGAAGACGCCCAGCAGTTGCATGTTGCGAATGAGCCGGACGCGGTACTGGAGCGTCCGGATCTGCTCGACGATGATGACGTTGTTGAGCGATTTCGGGTTGGCGCGGTACTCGGCGTGCAGGTCGCGGATGACTTTTGCCGTGGCCGTAAACCGGTTCGTGAAGCCGAGCAGCAGCAACGAGGCTGTCGAAAACAGCAGGGCGGGGGTGGCAAGGGTCAGTTCCATACCTCGGCTTCGTCGTGGAGGGGATCGGGCGAGCGCTCGCGGCCGTTGGTCGTTTCCCGTTCCACGACCCGCGAGATGGCCCGCATGGTTTCAAAAAAAGCGTCGAGGCGTTCTTCGCTCACTTCCTCACGCACCAGCGTGTTGAAGAGCAGCACCGCCTCGCGGGCCTGGTCGCGCTTGCGTTTACCTTCGTCGGTGAGGTGAACGTTCACGATGCGTTTGTCGCCCCCGTTCGCCTCGCGCCGAATCCAGCCTTTTTCCTCCAGCGTTTTTAACATCCGGGTCAGCGAGCGGGGTTCCAACCCCAGCAACGGGGCGATTTTCGTGGCGGGCGTACCGTTTTTGTCGATGTTCAACAGTACGAAACCCGTCGCCATCGTCAGGTCGTAGCGGCCCGCGTAGAGGTTGTACATCCGGCTGATGGCGTGCCAGGCGGTTTTGATGTGGTAGTCGACGGTCTCTTCAGCTTTCATGGGGCGGTGACTCGGTTCAAGCAAAATTGACCCGAACCAAATTAGTATGCAAGCATACCATTGAAATTTTTAGGGAGTTTGTTGGATAAATAGTTGGCCGTAAACAGGGGTACGTTCGACTTTGTCGCGCATCTTTGCCCGCATCCCACTGGCCCCTAAACCGTTCAGTACCTTGATCCTTGCCGTTCCGAAAGAAACCAAATCGCACGAAAAGCGCGTCGCGCTGACGCCCGAGGTCATCAAAAGTCTCATTAAAGCCGGGTTCGACGTGCGCGTCGAACGAGGCGCGGGCAGCGGGTCTTCCCTTACCGACGAACAGTACCAGCAGGCGGGCGCGACGCTCATTGCCGACCGCACCGAATTATTCGTCCAGGCCGACCTTTGCCTGCGGGTGAACGCACCGACGATCGCCGAGGCTGAATTGCTCCGCGAAGGCTCCGCGCTGATTTCCTTTCTGTACGCCTACACGGTACCCGACCTGGTCGAGGTGCTCCAGCGCCGCCGAATTTCGGCGTTTGCGATGGACGCGGTACCCCGCATTTCGCGGGCCCAGAAAATGGACGCGCTCAGCTCGCAGGCCAACCTCGCCGGGTACAAAGCGGTACTCCTCGGGGCCAACGCGCTCGGTAAAATTTTCCCGCTGATGATGACCGCGGCGGGTACCATCACCCCCGCCAAGGTACTCATCTTCGGCGCGGGCGTGGCCGGTTTGCAGGCCATCGCGACGGCCAAGCGCCTCGGGGCGGTGGTGGAAGTGACCGACGTCCGGCCCGAAACGAAAGAGCAGGTCGAGTCGCTCGGCGGGCGGTTTCTATCCGTCGACGGAGCTGAAGGCGTGAAAACCGAAGGCGGGTACGCCCGGGAGGTTTCCGCCGAATTCCTGCAAAAACAGCAGGCGCTCATCCGCGAACGCATCAAAGAAGCCGATCTGGTCATCACCACGGCGCTTGTCATTGGCAAAAAAGCGCCGGTACTCATCACGGCGGAAATGGTCGAAACGATGAAACCCGGCTCGGTGATTGTCGACATGGCCGTGGAATCGGGTGGCAACTGCGCGCTGTCGGTACCAAACCAGTCCGTCGTCAAGCACGGCGTGACGATCATTGGCGAGTCCAACCTCCCCTCGCTGGTACCAACCAACGCCAGCCAACTCTACGCCGTTAACGCCAGTACCCTGCTGCTCCACCTCGTCAAAGACCGCGGCTTCAAGTGGGAAATGGATGAGGAGATTACGAAGGGGTGTTTGATTACGCACCAGGGGGAGTTGGTTCAAGAGTTTACGAGACAGATTTTGAGAGGTTAGATTTTAGATGAATAGATGAGCGCAAACTCTTTGAAATGTTCGGTTTCAGATGGTTGACAATGCAAAGCCATGAATGGGATTGCTCACAATTTTCGAGAACTCGCTGTTTGGAAGCGTGCTCGTAAACTGGTCAAAGCGGTGTATCTGCTGACCAGTTTCTTCCCAAGGACCGAACAATTTGGATTGACTTCTCAGGTTCGGCGTTCCGTAGTTTCCATTCCATCCAACATTGCGGAAGGTGCCGGACGAGCCTCAGATCGAGAATTTATTCGATTTTTAAGTAGCGCACTCGCCTCCGCTTTCGAGCTTGAAACGCAATTACTACTTGCTGAAGACCTCAATTTTTTACAAAGCCAGCAAGTCGAAGAAGTAGCAGACGAGTTGAGACAACTTCAAAAAATGCTGGTGGGTCTTCAACGCCACCTCGATAGTGCACCCGATCTCAAGGCTAACTTCTAAAATCTATCATCTACCATCTCCTGACATGTCCACCGAAAACCTCATTTTCCTTCTCTACGTCCTGGTGCTGGCGAGTTACTGCGGGTTCGAGCTGATTGCCAAGGTACCGCCGACGCTCCACACGCCGCTCATGTCGGGTTCGAACGCCATTTCGGGCATCACCATCGTCGGGGCGATCTTGTGCTGCAACGAACTGGGCTACACGACCGTCAGCAAAATTCTGGGTATGCTGGCCTTGATTCTGGCGACGATCAACGTCGTCGGCGGCTACGCCGTCACCGACCGGATGCTGAAGATGTTTAAGAAAAAGTAGATAATAGAAGATAGGTTTCAGATGGTAGATGTCAGATTTTAACTCGTCCTGAATCTAAAATCTATCTACTAAAATCTCTCCGAACCACCCCATGACCCTATCCACCCTTACCCAGCTCGCGTACCTCGTCTCGTCGGTGCTGTTCATTATCGGAATCAAGATGATGAATAAAACGGCGCAGGCCCGGCGCGGCAATTTCATCTCGGCCCTGGCGATGCTCATCGCCGTGCTGGCGACCATCGTGCAGGTCGAGTTGCTGACGTTGCCCGAAATGCTGGTCTGCATCCTCATCGGTACCGCCATCGGAGGGTACGCCTCCCAGCGCGTGCAAATGACGCAGATGCCGGAAATGGTGGCAATTTTCAACGGCTTCGGCGGACTGGCTTCGCTCTTCGTGGCCGGGTCGGATTACTGGCTGAAATCCCAGGAACTGGGCCGCGACATTGACCTTGTCACCGGCACCAGCATCGTACTCAGCGTCTTCATCGGCGGGCTAACGTTTACGGGATCGTACATCGCCTTCGCCAAACTGAGCGGGCAGATCAACGGACGGGCCATCACCTTCGGCGGGCAGCACCCGCTCAACCTCGTCCTGGCGCTGGCCGCCGTGGTTCTCGGCGGCGTCGTGGTACTCGACCCGCAGGCTCTCTGGGCCATGTACGCGCTGGCGGCGGTGTCGCTGCTGCTGGGGGTACTCACGGTCATTCCCATCGGCGGGGCCGACATGCCGGTCGTGATTTCGCTGCTCAACTCGTACTCGGGCATGGCCGCCTGCACGACGGGTTTCGTGTTGAACAACAATGTCCTCATCGTCTCGGGTGCGCTCGTCGGGGCGTCGGGCATCATCCTGACGCAGATCATGTGCAAGGCCATGAACCGATCGTTGCTCAACGTGTTGCTCGGCGGTTTCGGCAACGCACCGACCGCGACCAGTACCGATGGCAAGTCAGAGATCGTGGTGAAGGAAGTCGGCGTGGAGGAGGCGGCGATGATTTTCGATTCGGCCTCGTCGGTTATCGTCGTACCGGGTTACGGCATGGCCGTGGCGCAGGCGCAGCACGCGATTCGGGAAATGAGCGAGTTGCTCGAAAAGAAAAACGTGGACGTGCGTTTCGCCATTCACCCCGTCGCGGGGCGGATGCCGGGACACATGAACGTGCTCCTGGCCGAAGCGAACGTACCCTACGACAAACTGGTGGAAATGGAAGCCATCAACGACGACTTCGCCAATACCGACGTCGTGTTCGTCGTCGGGGCCAACGATGTCGTCAATCCCGCCGCCCGTACCACACCGAGCAGCCCGATTTACGGCATGCCCATCCTCAACGCCGACAAAGCCCGGACGGTCATCGTCTCGAAACGCGGCATGGCGGCGGGGTACGCGGGCATCGAAAACGAACTCTTCGGGTACCCCAACTGCCTCATGCTGTTTGGCGATGCGAAGGGTACCATCACGAAAGTAGTTGGGGAATTAAAGGAATTGTAGGAATGCGCGGGGCGGCCCTCCGCCGTGGCGAGTTCTTTCACCCTACGCATACGCACCTGTCCTGGCAGAACGCGCCACGGTGCGTACCAACAAAAAGCCCCGCCGAGTACTCGGCGGGGCTTTTTGTTGGGTGAAGCTTCTCACCACCAATCGAGCTGCAGACCCAGGCCGTAGAAGCCGAGGATGATACCCGCCAGCCAGGTCAGGTAGACGATGACCCAGAGGCCGTAGTTCCAGACGACCACCGCGCCGAGAATCGACAGAACGATCGAAATACCGAGCAGGATAATCCCGATGCGGAGGAATTTGTTCAGGTCGCTGAACGCACCGCCTTTACCTTTTGCTTCGGCTTTCTTCAACTGCTTGTTGACTTTCTTGACCACCAGTTTTTCCATGCCATTCAGCTTCTGGCCTTCGCGAACCTGAAGCGAAGCAACGCCCGCATCGCTTTTCACGAACTGCGTTTTGGCCATCAACGCTTCGGCTTTTTTCTGCACGAACTTCGGAGCTGCCGGGGCTTTCTTGAGCGAAGCCGTCGCCGCAACGGCCGTCGGGGCGGCTGGTGCCATCGCTTCGGTCAGCGTCGGGGCGGCGACGACGGGGGCAACTGCTACGACTTGAGAAGCGGGTTGAACCGTCTGCACCCGCTCGATGGGCTGGGTTGAAGAGTGTTGGAAAGCGGCGTACGGCGTACGCTGGCAGGAGCCCAGAACCAGGGTCGACAAGGCGACCGCCGAGAGGAGTACATTGCGTTTTTTCATAAAAAACGGGGTTTTATAGTTGGACAGCGATGGCATAATTAGGGATTTTCCCGCACAGTGCAATTGCTGATCCAAATTTATTTTTTCCTTCCCCAACCGACCAAGACCGTTTGCTAAATCGTCATTTTCGGTTAATGAAGTGCCCTTTTCATCAGATCAACGGAAAGTGGATCAGGCCGCTTGGCTAAAACTTTCTTGAATTGATTTTTGGCATTTTAATGGGCAAGAAAGTATGTTTGGCTCGCTATCCTAACTGATTTTTTAAGCCCTTACTCTTAAAACTGTGCAAACACGTCTTCTCACGCTGAGTCTAGCCGGATCGCTTTTGGCTTTCGCCTCCTGCCAGCGCACGCCGTACGCCGCTTTCCAACACTCTTCAACCCAGCCCATTGAGCGGGTGCAGACAGCCCCGCATTCGACACCGGTAGCCGCGGTTGAAACGGTAAGTCCCGTCGTGATGCCCGTAGAAACGCAGGCCGCGGCGGTATCGGCTCCCGTTGAGGCCTCAGACCGGACGGTGACCTGGTCTACCCAAACTTCCATCGCTCCCGTGAAGCTGGCAAAGCCCGTCGCTGCTGCCAAGCAACCCTCAAAGCTTGTTGCGAAGCGCATCGAAAAAATTAAATCCCATCAATCCGCGCGTGCGCAAGGAAAAGACAGCGGCGGCGATACCATGGCGCTGCTCTCACTGATTTTCGGTGGGGCTGGTTTGTTGTTCCTGCTGGTCGGCGGGTACGGAACGATTCTGTTCGGCTTGGCGGGTTTAATTCTGGGTCTTGTTGCCCTCAAACGCACTTCCAAGCGCACGATGGCGGTTCTGGGGATCGTCTTCGGGGGAATCGTGGTACTCGTCGGCTTGCTGGCTGTGATTGCAGTCAGTACGATTTAACGAAAGCTGGTACCCAAACAAAACGGGACGCTCTGAAGCAGAGCGTCCCGTTTTGTTTGGATGGAACTCATACTTCTACCGCCGTCTTAAATTCCGACGTAAAGTGGAATTTGATCGCCGGATTGTTCTGGATGTTCATCCGGAGAATCCAGTCGCTTTCGGCCAGGAATACGTAGTTGCCGTCTTTGTCCACGCCAATTTGCTGACCTTTGAGCCGGACGTACTCGGCCAGTTTCGCCTTGTCGTCGCTTGTCAGCCAGCAGGCTTTGGCGATGTTCATGCCGTCGAAGCGGCACTTCGCGCCGTACTCGTGTTCGAGGCGGTACTGGATCACCTCGAATTGCAGTTCGCCGACGGTACCGACCACTTTCCGGTTGCCGGGCTGGAGCGTGAAGAGTTGCGCCACGCCTTCGTCGGTGAGTTGCTGAATGCCCTTGTCGAGCTGCTTCGATTTCATCGGGTCGAGGTTGACCAGTTCGCGGAACAGCTCAGGCGAGAACGACGGAATGCCCTGAAACTGCAAGTCTTCGCCCTCGGTCAGCGTGTCGCCGATTTTAAAATGGCCTGTGTCGTACAGCCCGACCACGTCGCCGGGGTACCCTTCGTCAATGACGTCCTTCGACTGCGCCATGAACGTGTACGGGTTGTTAAACCGCACGTCTTTGTCGAGGCGCACGTGATGGTAGAATTTGTTCCGCTCGAACACGCCCGAGCAGATGCGCAGAAACGCGATGCGGTCGCGGTGCCTGGGGTCGAGGTTGGCGTGAATCTTGAAGACGAACCCGCTGAATTTTTTCTCTTCCGGCTCCACGATGCGTACATCCGTCGCCCGCTCCTGCGTAGCCGGGGCGATGGCGCAAAACGTATCGAGCAGTTCCTGCACGCCGAAATTGTTGACCGCTGAGCCAAAAAACACCGGCGCGACCTCGGCGTCGAGGTACCGCTGCCGGTCGAAGGGATCGTAGACGCCGTCGATCAGTTCGACATCTTCGCGCAACTGGTTGGCATCGCGCTCGCCGACCTGCTGGTCGAGCTGGCCGTCGAACAAATCCTCGATGGCGACGACTTCCTTCTCGATTCGGGTCTTGTTCGGATTGAACAGGTTCAGCGAGTGCTCGTAAAGGTTGTAGACGCCCTTGAAATTCTGGCCGATGTTGATGGGCCAGGTCAGTGGGCGGACTTTGATCTGGAGTTTCTGCTCCAGTTCGTCGAGCAAGTCGAAGGGATTTTGCCCTTCGCGGTCCATTTTATTGACGAAAATAATAACCGGCGTGCGGCGCATCCGGCAAACTTCCATCAGCCGCTCGGTTTGCTCCTCGACGCCCTTCACGCAGTCGATAACGAGGATGACCGAGTCAACGGCCGTCAGCGTGCGGTACGTGTCTTCGGCAAAATCTTTGTGGCCGGGGGTATCGAGAATGTTGATTTTCAGGTCGCGGTACTCGAACGTCATCACCGACGTCGCCACGGAAATACCCCGTTGGCGCTCGATTTCCATGAAGTCGGACGTCGCGCCTTTTTTGATTTTGTTCGATTTCACCGCTCCGGCGGTCTGGATGGCTCCACCAAAAAGCAGGAGTTTTTCGGTCAGCGTGGTTTTGCCGGCGTCGGGGTGGGAGATGATGCCGAAGGTCCGGCGTTTCTGTATTTCTTCAAGTAAGGTGCTCATTCCTGTAAAATTAGTGGCCAGTCGGCATTGGCAGGGGGCAGTTCATTCACATTTCTGAAAAATACTATTCACCGCCAACTTTTTCTTCTTACTGCGTACTGCCACTGCTGACTGCCGACTACTTTTGAACGGCTTCAACCGTTTACCGTTTCATGTCCAAAGTTCTCTACCTCGTCCGCCACGCCGACACCGAAAAACCGTCCGGCGGCCCGCATGATTTTACGCGCGTTCTGACCGCTGAAGGCCTCATCGACGCCGCCCGGATGGGCCGCCGACTGGCCGAAAAAGGCGTGAAAGCCGACGCCATCGTGAGTAGCCCTTCGGAGCGTACCCGCACGACGGCGCAATTTTTCGCCGAGCAGGTCGGCTTTGACGTCGAGCGCGTTCAGTACTTCGACTCGCTCTACGAAGGCTCGCCGCGGCAGTACCTCTCGATCATCAACGAACTACCCGAAACGGTCGAATCGGCGCTGCTTGTCGGCCACAATCCGACGATTACGTACCTCGCCGAACACCTCTGCCACGAAGAACTGGGCAACCTGCCGACGAGCGCCGTCGTGGCGATTTCGTTTGAAGATCTGGAGTGGCAGGCCGTTTCGGGACGAACCGGGAAGCTGGTATTTTTTGATTCGCCGGACAAATTAGAACCATGATTCGTAGGATTTGAAGGAGGGAAGGATTTGTAGATTCAATCATCCTTCCCTCCTTCAAATCCTACGAATCATGGTTCTAATTAAATTGTACGCGTATCCCCCCCATCACCCACCGCTTCGGCATCTGCGCGCCGAGGATGTCGGCGTAGCGAGCGTCGAACAGGTTGTGAACCTGCGCCGTGAGGAACACCCGGCGGGGTACCACCGCCGCTTCGAGGCGGGTGTGGAAAACGGCGTAGCTCGTTTCGAGCGTGCGGTTGATGGCTTCGACGGCCGCGCGGTTGCGTTCCTTGTAAAGTCCCGTGAGTGTCCAGGAAATCGGCCCTGCCGTGAGTGTCAGGGTACTCGTCACCTGATGCTTGGCGAAGTTGGCGAGGTACTGCGAGGCCACCGGGCTAGCGGTACTCAGCCGGGTGTACCCACCGATGAAATCGACGCCCATCTTTTTGGTTAGCTGCTTCCGTACCCAGAGTTCGGTTTCAAACCCGCGCGTCTGCACGTCGAACAGGTTTTGGGCGAGGCGGTACGTGCGGTTGGCGGCGAGGTTGGTCAGGCCCGTTTGCCGGATGACTTCGGTACCCGACAAACTCACGTAGTCGATCAGGTTACGACCGTCGCGGAGGAAGGCCGTGGCCTTCAGCGTCAGGCCGCGAATGGGCGTCAGGTCGGTACCCAGTTCGGCGTTCAGCGCGCGCTCGGCTTCGAGGCTGGCCAGCCCGACGTTGCGTCCTGCCGGGATTGGGCCGGGCAGGTTGTTCGAGTTGTACCGTTCGGTGAAATCCGCCGCCCGGATGCTGCGGCCCACCGAGCCGCGGAGTACCCAGGCCGCCGTCGGCGCGTAGCTCAGGTTCAGTTGCGGGAGTACCTCGCCGCCGTACGACTGATCGCGGTCGTAGCGCAGGCTACCCGTGGCGGTCAGTCCGCCGAACTGCCCGGTGAGTACTCCGTAGGCACCCCAGTGGCTGGTTTCGTGGTTACCCCGGTCGTTCGACTCGATGCCGCGCTGGTCGTACTGCCCGCCGAGGGCAGCTTTCCAGCGTTCACCCAGATTCATCACGTGGTGCAGTTGCGCCAGCGTGAAGACCATGCGGTGGTTACTCGGGACGAACGTGGGGGTGGGATTGAAGACGTACAAATCCGTCGAGCGGATGTGCGCCAGTTGCAGCTCGGTCTGCTGCCGCTCGCTGGCCCGGTACCGGAGCTGGGCCTGGTACAGGTCGCGGGTGGTGGTTTCGCGGGAGAGGTCCAGCGGGCTGGTCGTGTAAAACCACTGCGCATTGAAATCGCGGCGGTCGAAGGCGGCGCGGGCGGCGAGGCTCAGTTTCGGCGACAGCGCGTAGCTGGCCGAGAGCGAGTAGGTTTTCAGGTCGACGTCGTTGCGGCGGGTACTCGGCGGGTCGAGTGGCTGGCCGCCGGTGGTGTTGGTGAGTACCCCGCTGCTGACTTTCAGCTTGTCGGTTTGCCAGAAACCGCCCGCGTTGATATTCCAGAGGTTCCACTCGCCGCGTTGCACGGCCGCGCGCAAATCGGTTTTTTCAGGAGAACGCTGTGAACTAAACGCATGCGTTCCGAACGTTTTGGTCACGATGTGAACGATGCCCCCGACGGCATCCGGTCCGTACAGCGCCGACCCGGCTCCGCGGACGATTTCGATCTGCTCAATTTCGGCGGGCGTGATGGGCAGGTACCCGGCGAAGTGGCCCGTGAGCGGGTCGTTGATGCGCATGCCGTCGAGCAGAATCAGCACCTGATTGAAGGTACTGCCGCGCATCGTGAAGTCGGCCTGGGCACCGAAACTGCCCCGGCTCTGGATTTCGAGCGAAGGCAGGCAGCGGAGCAGGTCGTCGAGCGAATTGACGGGAAAGCGGCTCAGCTCGCGACCCGACACGACGGTCACGTTCCGGCCCAGTTCGCGGGCGGTCTGGTTAAGGCGGGAAGTCGTTACGACGACTTCGGAAAGGTTCGTGGTGCTGTCGGGGGAAACCTGGGCGCTCGTGGTCAGCGTACCCAGTAGGCAAATGGAAAGAAGGACTTGGAAAAAACGATTCATGCGGGGGAAGGTTAGTTGCCTTTGGGAGTTGATTCCCAAATGGCCCGCAAATATAGCCGCGCCCCGCGCCCGGCACGCCCCTTTTCCGAACTTTGCCCGTTCAACACTCCGTTCGATGACTCGTCAGAAGAAAATCTTCCTCCTCGTGGCCGTGCTGTTTACGCTCATCGTGGCGCTCTTCGCTCTCGACATGGCCCGTCGCACGACGGCCCCCTGGAACAAGAAAAAGCAGTTGGACCGGGTGGTGCCCGTCACGCCGGAGCCGCGGAAGTAGTCTGAACCGCAGCGACCGTCGCCCGCAGCACCTCCGTCAGTACCTCCAGATCCCGCGGTTCGTTGTACACGTGCGGCGAGACGCGCAGGGCGGTACCCCGCATCGAGACGTAGACAGCTCGCCGGGTCAGTTCCTCGCGCAGGCGTTCCATCGAGGTACCCTCCGGTAGCCGGATGCCGAACAGGTGGCTGGCGCGGGCGGATTCATCTTCCAGCCAGTACCCCAACTCGCGCCAAGTACCCGTGAATGGTTGAACCAAGTTCCGGCAGTACGCCTGCACGGCTTCGGATGTCCAGGCCAGGAGCTGGTCGAGGGCCGCCTGAAGCATCGGGACGTGGATGAAATTCGACTGCTCGCCCATCGCGTAGCGCGTCGCACCGGAGCGGTACTCGGTTGTGTAGTCCATCAGGTACCGGAAGTTTTCGCTACCGCGCCGATTAATCCAGTTTTCTTCCAGCGGGTACCCGCCGTCGAACGCCGGACCGAAGTACCCCATCCCCATCCCGTACGCACTCATCAGCCACTTGTACCCGCCCGCAATGAGCGCGTCGGGTTGAATCCGTTGCAGGTCGAGCGCGTACGCGCCGAGGCACTGCGTGGCGTCGAGGCAGAACAGCGCTCCGACTTCCCGGCAGCGGTGTCCGAGGGCTTCGGCGTCGAACACGGTACCGTCCGACCAGTGAACCGGCGAGACGACGAGCAGGGCCGTTTCGGGTGAAATCGCGTCGAGTAGCCGCTCGTTCCAGGCGCGTCCCCGCCCGTCGAGCGCTTCCGGCGGGCGTACGGTCTGCACCGTCAGGCCCTGCGCGCGGCAGACGCCTTCCCAGGCGTAGACGTCGCTCGGAAATTCTTCGTGAACCAGCAGAATGTGCTGCCCCGCCCGTGCCCGGAGGTTTTTCGCGACCGTCGCCATGCCGTACGAAACCGAAGGAATGAGCGCGATGCGTTGCGAATCGGGAATGTTGAGCAACCGCGCCGCCCGCTCGCGCACGGCTTCGACGCCCGTGAAAAACGTCTCTTGCGTAATCTGCCAGGGTTGGGATTTGAGGAGTACCCCCGCGAGGCCCGCCGCCTCGACGGCGCGAAGGTTCGGCGACATGGTCGCGGCGTTGAGGTAGTGGACGTCGTCGGTGAGCGAAAACAAGGATTTCTGGCAGGTCAGCATGGGCGAAATTTTCCCGAAAAAAAGGAAAACCCCGCCGCTTTCCAACGGGCACGTTGACCGCTTGTTTGGTGTTGAAAAAATGCCGACTTTGTTAGCATTCTGCGGGGAAAACCGGCGGTCGACTCGCGGATTTTTTGTACTTTTACCCAATTTTCCAGCGCCCTACGCGGGCGTTTTGCGACAGCACCTTCAAATTTTTTGGTTATGACCAACGACGTGTTAGAAGAAGTAAAAACCAGCAATTACGGGGCCGATAACATCCAGGTACTCGAAGGCCTCGAAGCCGTGCGGAAACGCCCCTCGATGTACATCGGCGACACCGGCGCGAAGGGCCTCCACCACCTCATCTGGGAGGTCGTCGACAACTCGATCGACGAAGCGCTGGCCGGGTATTGCGACACCATCCACGTCACCATTCACGAAGACAACTCCATTTCGGTTCAGGACAACGGTCGGGGCATTCCCACGGGCATGCACTCGAAAGAAAAACGCTCGGCGCTCGAAGTTGTTATGACGGTACTCCACGCCGGAGGGAAATTCGACAAAGGCTCCTACAAAGTCTCCGGCGGTTTGCACGGCGTGGGGGTTTCCTGCGTGAACGCCCTTTCGACCGACCTGAAGGTCAACGTGTACCGCGAGGGGAAAATATTCGAGCAGGAATACAAAATCGGGGTACCGCAGTACCCGGTGAAGGTCGTCGGCGACGCGGGTGACCGCCACGGGACGACGGTTCACTTCAAACCCGATGATACGATTTTCACCGTCACGACCGAATACAAGTACGAAACCGTCGCGCAGCGCCTCCGCGAGCTGGCGTTTCTGAACCGCGGCATCCGCATCACGCTCACCGACCTGCGCGACCTCGTGGCCGCCGATGCCGAGAGCGAGCCGCAGCCCCGCAGTGAAGAGTTTTACTCGGAAGGCGGCCTGAGCGAATTCGTCAAGTACCTCGACAGCACCCGCGAGCCGCTGCTGCCCGAGCCGATTTACATGGAATCGTCGGAGAAGAGTACCGTGCCCGTGCAGGTAGCGATGATTTACAACAACTCGTACTCGGAGAACGTCTTCAGCTACGTCAACAACATTAACACCATCGAGGGGGGTACCCACGTGGCCGGTTTCCGCAGCGCGCTGACCCGGATCTTGAAGGATTACGCCGAGAAAAACGGCATGTTGGCCAAACTCAAAATCGAGATTTCGGGCGAAGACTTCCGCGAAGGCCTCACCGCCGTGATTTCGGTGAAAGTGGCCGAGCCGCAGTTTGAAGGCCAGACGAAAACCAAGCTCGGCAACGGCGAAGTGGCCGGGGCGGTGTCGCAGGCCATGAACGAAATGCTCAAGGCCTGGCTCGAAGAGCACCCGCGGGAGGCCCGGTCCATCGTCGACAAAGTCGTGCTTTCGGCCACGGCCCGGCACGCCGCCCGCAAGGCCCGCGAGGCCGTCCAGCGGAAAACCATCCTCGGCGGTACCGGTCTGCCTGGCAAACTAGCCGACTGCTCGGAAACCGATCCCGAAGCCTGCGAACTGTACCTCGTCGAGGGCGACTCGGCCGGGGGTACTGCCAAACAAGGCCGCAACCGGGCGTACCAAGCCATCCTGCCGCTGCGCGGGAAAATCCTGAACGTCGAGAAGGCTCAGGAGTACAAAATTTACGATAACGAGGAGATCAAAAACATGATCACGGCACTTGGCGTGCAGTTTGGCAAGCAGGAAGACGAGCGTGCGCTGAACCTCGACAAGCTGCGGTACCACAAAATCATCATCATGACCGATGCTGATATCGACGGCAGCCACATCCGCACGCTGATTCTGACGTTCTTCTTCCGGTACATGAAAGACCTTATCGACAACGGCTACATCTACATCGCCCAGCCGCCGCTGTACCAGGTTAAGAAAGGCCAGCAGTTTCGGTACTGCTGGACGGAGCAACAGCGCGAGCTGGCCGTCCGCGAACTCGGCGGCGACCGCCCCGACCTCGTGGGCATTCAGCGCTACAAAGGTCTGGGCGAGATGAACGCCGAGCAGCTCTGGGAAACGACGATGAACCCCGAGAGCCGCACGCTGAAGCAGGTGGGCATCGACTCGGCTGCCGAAGCCGACCACGTCTTCTCGACGCTCATGGGCGATGAGGTAGCCCCCCGCCGCGACTTCATTGAGCGGAATGCGAAGTACGCACGGGTGGACGTGTAGGGATTTACGAAAATTGATAAATTTAAGCCGTGTTCTGCTGAGGTGGGGCACGGCTTGTTTGTAAAAAAATGTTTTAAGAGACGATTGCATGCGCTTGCCCTTCGCCGAAAATGCGTTTGTAGACGTTCGTAAACTGACCGAGTATAGCCTGAACAAACAACACGAACGGGGCAAGCACAAAGCTCGGGTGTTTGGGACAGTATTGGGAATCACGATTGTAAACCATGAAATTTTGTCTGAAGCCATCCGACAGGCGGTACTGACTCAGAATGCCACGTTAACGGACGTGACTCAATACGGAACCCGATACGTAGTCGATTTCAAAATGAATAGCCTGACCGAAGAAGTGGTGACCGTGCGGAGCACATGGATTCTTGCGCCTAACAGCGAAATACCTCGCCTGACCAATTGTTTCATACCATGAAAAGCGAAATCAAACTCTTCGACGTTGTGATTTTGACGGAAGACCTGCGCGAGAAAAAACTGCGGCACGGTAACGTGGGTACGGTTGTGGAGGTACTGGCAGAAGACGCTTTTCTCGTGGAATTTGTGGACACGAACGGCCGGACGTACGCCGAGGAAATTTTAAAAGCCGACCAACTCTGGAAAGCGCATTACCAGTTAGTCGCCTGACCATGCCCCGTTTCCCCTTCAAATCCTACCACCTCCGCGCCATCCACGCCGCCACGGCCGAGGAGCGGGCGGCGATTAACCGGGAGTTGAAAGCCCTGTACGAATCGCTCTCGGCGGAGGAACGGGTTTTGTTCAACGAAGAATTGCAGACCTTTCTCGTGTCGGAGATGAGTCGGTTGGGTACCGACTACCAGGCCATCAAAAGCCAGCAGTCCGAAACCTGAATGCGCCGCACCGACTAGTTTTGCCGGGCGCATCGTTGGATTTAACGAAAGCATAATCCGTCGTCCGCCCAATTCACCGTTAGATCGCCGTTGATTTGTGTCTGATTCCGATCCGAAATACCGCTTCACTCGTCGAAAAGGCTCACCGCTGAGGGGCCTTTTTTCGTTTGTCCAAACCGTTATGGGTACCGAAAAAGTAGTGAAAGACGATCTGAAACGCCTGGCCCGTGCCCAGGAACGCGTTTCGTCGACCATCGAGCAGTCGCCGTACCTGAGCCGCGACCTGAGCTGGATGGCGTTCAACGAGCGGGTACTCGACCAGGCCCGCGACCCGCGCCGCAACCTGTTCGAGCGCCTGAAATTCCTGGCCATCACGGCCTCCAACCTCGACGAGTTTTTCACCATCCGCGTCGGGAGCCTTTACAACTACCTCGACCTTCGCAAAGAACGCATCGACTACTCGGGGCTACGCGAAGGACCGTTTCGGAAAACGCTCCTGACCATTGCGCAGGACTTTCACAAAGCCCGCAGTGCCGTGTTTCGCGACGAATTGCTGCCACTTTTCGCCGAAAACGAACTCCGACTGGCCCGCTGGACCGACCTGACCGAAGCCGAAGCTGCCGAAGTGACGCGGTACTTCGACCGGACCGTATACCCGACGCTCACGCCGATGGTCTACGACCAGACGCACACCTTCCCGACGCTACTCCAGCGGACGCTCATTTTTGCCGTCGTGACCAAAAATCCGACGCCCGCGAAAGACGACCGCGACGGAAAGAAATTGTCGTTCGTGCAGGTACCACAAAACTTACCCCGGTTTTACGTCCTCGACCGCGCCCAGGAAGTGGTGTTTCTGCCCATCGAAGAACTCATCCGCCACGAAATTCAGAAGCTGTACCGCAACATTGAACTCCTCGACGTGACGCTGCTGCGGTTGATTCGGAACGGCGATTTCGAGGTGGAAGAACCCGACGATGTAGACGAGGATCTGGTCGACGAAATCCGGCAGAAGGTCAATCGCCGCCGCCTCGGGCGCGTGGTGAAAGTGACCATCGAATCGGAGGCGTCGGAGTGGATGATGGACATCCTGATGAAAAAGTGGGACATCGACCGCCTCAACTTTTTCACCGCCGACCAGCTCATCGACTTCACCGGACTGTGGCAAATCATCAAACATCCCGAGTTTCGCGACGAGATGCCGGTACCCCATGCGCCGGTACCGCCGTTGGCCTTGCAGGGCGAGCAGCGGCCCGAAGACTTGTTTGAGACGCTGCGCGAAAAAGACATTCTGCTGCACCATCCGTACAACAACTTCGAGACGGTACTCCAACTGCTCGAACAGGCCGCCGATGACCCGAACGTGCTGAGCATCAAGCTCACGATTTACCGCATCGCCAAAAACTCGCGCGTGACGAATGCCCTGCTCAAAGCCGCCGAGAACGGGAAGAACGTGGCGGTACTCTTCGAGGTGAAGGCGCGGTTTGACGAAGAAAACAACATCCGCGAAGCCCAGCGCCTCCAAAAAGCGGGTTGCTTCGTGATTTACGGCATCGGGCGGTTCAAGACGCACACGAAGCTGCTGCTCATCGTCCGGGCCGAAGGCGAGGGGGTGCGGCGGTACGCGCACCTGTCGAGCGGCAACTACAACGAAGACACCGCCAAGCTCTACACCGACGTCGGACTGCTGACGGCCAACGAAGCCTACACGAGCGACATCTCGGAGTTTTTCAACGCCATCACGGGCCATTCGCAGCCGGGCAGCTACCACAACCTCATCACCGCCCCGACTCACATGCGCAACCGGCTCATCGAACTGATTCGCGCCGAAGCCGAAGCGGCAAAAGCGGGCCAGCCGAGCGGTATCTGTTTCAAACTAAACTCGCTCGAAGATCAGGCCGTCATCGACGAACTCTACGAAGCCTCGCGCAAGGGCGTACCCATCCAGCTTGTCGTGCGGGGGATTTGCTGCCTGCGGCCGGGTCGGAAGGGCTTGAGCGAAAACATCCAGGTGCGCTCCGTCGTCGGTGATTTTCTCGAACACACCCGCCTGTTTTATTTCCACAACGGCGGCGATCCGCTCGTCTACGGCGGTTCGGCCGACGCGATGGTGCGGAGCTTTGATAAACGCATCGAATCGCTGTTTCGGCTCGTCGACCCCGGCATCCGGCAGCAGGCCATGCTGGTGCTCGATTACAACCTGCGCGACAACGTCAACGCCTATAACCTGCGGGAAGACGGTACCTACGTGAAATGCACCGGTAGCATGGACGAGTGCGAAACGCCCGAGCAGGTGGAACACCCGTTTGACATTCACAAAGCCTTTTTCAACGTCACCGAAGCCGACGTAGCGGCGGCAAAGCTGTTTTAGATTCACTTGATGCGCGGAATTCAGACCACACTTTTCTGCTTACTCATGCTGGGGCTCAGCCACCCGGCACTTGCCCAGGGGCCGTACCGTCCCGCGCGGCCCGATTCGGTGCTGAACGTACTCATCGGGCAGCGGTTCAGGCTGTACCGCGATTGGAGCGCCAATCAGCAGGAGCGCAACGCCCTGTTTGGGGGTCAATCTAAAAACGACCTCCGGCGCATCATCACGACCCTCGAACGCATCCTGGCGAAGGACAACGAAATCCTGGCCGAACTGAACCGCCTGAAGGAACAGGAAACCACCGAACTGCGCCGGAAAAATTCCGACATCGTCCAGCGCTCGAACTCGTACCTCGTCGAAACCAGCGGTACCAACGAGCAGATGCAGCGGATGGAAGCGCTCGTGAAACGCGAGCGCGAACGCGCCAAAACCGCCGAAGCCGAGCGCGAACGGACCGTGCAAATCGCCGTGGCGGCGGGGCTGGGTCTGCTCGCGCTCGGCTGGTTCGTGGGTCGGCGGCGGTACTGATTTCACTTCACGAATCTCCGCACGGCCTCCGCAAACTTCGCGGTTTCGGTAATGAACGGCTCATGCCAGGATTCCTCGAAGTGGACGGTCGTAGTCTGTGCACTGGTCAGCAGGGCCTTCGTCTCATCGGCGATTTCGAGCGGGATAATGCCGTCTTTCACGCCCCAGAACAGCCCGACCGGAATGCGGATGTTCGTCAACTGCGTCGATTTTTCAAACCGCAGCATCTCGTTCCGCGCCCAGTCGCCGTACTGTTTGGGGTGGCCAAACTGCGCCAGCGCGGTGTTGGGCGAGGCGAACAGGTACTCAATCACAAATTTTTTGTCGCTCATCACCGAAATGGGATTGGCACCTAACTCATGCACGGTCCGTTCGAGGCGCGCCCAGTCGTAGCTGAGCAAGTTTTCGCGCGTGACGGGATGGTCGAGCAGGTATCGTTCCATCTCGGGTTTTTGCTGCAAACGCGCCTGCCGAAGCCCCCATTCCCGAATCTGGTAGAGCCAGCGGTACGTTGAGAAGGTACCGTTCACGGCCATCAGGCCGCTCACGAGGCGCTGGTTGTCGCCCGTCGTCAGGAATTGCCAGGCCAGTTCCACCCCAAAACTGTGGGCGAGGAGGTAAATTTTCGCGTCGGGATACTGCTCTCGCAGCAGCCGGACGACGAGCGTCGCGTCTTCGCCAAATTGCGCGTAGGTCAGCGTCTTCGGGTCAACTTTTCCGGTCGACGAACCGGCGATGCGCTGGTCCCAGTACGCCACGACGGCGGTGTTTTCGAGCGATTTCAGGAAGGGGCGATAGCACATGGCGCAGTCGCCCGGCCCGCCGTGAAGGAACAGAATGATTTTGTTGGACGAGGCGTTGCCGCGCACCCAGATGGGCATTTCGGCACCCTTGTGCCGAAGCCAGAGCGTGCGTTCGCCGCTGGGTTCGTCGGTTTTTCGACAGGAAAATAGGGTCACGAAGAGCGCGACGATGAGAAAAAATCGATGGGTTTTCATGGCTGTTTGAAAAAAGGACTACGAACGTTTCCGAAGCGGCTTGATGATACCCGCCTCCACGCCGAAGCGGAGCAGGCGCGAGGCGTTGTAAGGCCGTTGCTGCATCAAATTCAGGCGGGCGTACCAGGAAATTGGTACCTGCCGCCGTACCGAATAATCGCGCCCGATGCTGAATGAAACCGTGGGCAGAAAGGCACTTCGCCCGGCCAGCGGTACCCGGTGAAAGGTACCGTCGGAGCCGACTTCGTAGGTCCGTCCGTCGAGGAAGTATCGGAAGTAGCTTGGCGAAACGGCCCATTCGACCAGTCCGCCGCGTCGCCCGGTCCGGCGATACGCCAGCTCGGGCGAGGCGATGACGCCGACGTGGTTGTGCGGATGGCGGTACGCGGCGAGGCCGGGTACCAGCAGCCACTCGTGGCGGACGGACGAGGGTCGCAGCCGAACTCGGAGCGGCTGTTCGTACCCAACCTTGAGGCCGTAGTGCGTAACCGTTTCGCCGAAGTAGGCGAAGCGGAGTTGCTGAGCCTGGGCGACCGCGCCCCACCAACTCAGCGTGAGGCTGAGGAAATAGATTTGTTTTTTCATGGTATGGAAGATTGAATTTGACGCTGCAAAAGTCAATCAAAACACACCGTAAGCCCTTGAAAAGCAGGGATACGCTTCATTCAATCAGGAAAAAAAGCAGGTGAACCGGGAGTCAGCGGCGATGAATCAGAAGCGATTCGGGGTCAGTTCAGGCCGTTTCCTCCAGCCACTTCCGAAACTCGGGCGCTTTCTGCTGGCTCACGATGACCTCGCGCTCGGTCGGCGGGCGCACTTCGACCCGGAGTTTACCGTAGGCCTCGTTCAGGTACGATTGGCAGGCCCGGCGCTGAAGCAAAACTTGCCGGTTGGCGCGAAAGAACTGGCGGGGGTCGAGGTCCTGCGTAAGTTCGTCGAGGCTGGCGTTGACCAGAAACTTCTGTCCCGAAAACTGCGTGGCGAAAACGGCATGACTTTCGATGAAAAAATACGCTACCTCGTCGGTCGGAAGCGGAATGATTCGCGCCCCGCTGTTGACGAGCAGAATGCGCTTGCTCGGCGGAGTACCCGGCGTGGGTTCGGGCGGGAGTGGTGCGGCAGGTTGGGTACGGACTTTCTGGTAGAGGTAGTACCCGAGGTAAAACAGATTGAATCCCGCGATGACCAGAAGGCTCACGTTGAATTCGTACACCGGGAAAGTCGATTCGGCGATGTCCTGCCCGATGATGAATTCGAAGAACAGGAACGTCAACCCCAGCGACAGCAGCGTCGGACCGATGAAGCCGAGCACGAACTGCCCCAGGCTGCGCCGAAGCGGATCGGTGAGCCAGTCCACCCGCCGGTCAAGCCAAACCGTGGCGGCTCGTACCGCCGCCCAGACCGCCGCCGTGATGAGCGTCGTGCAACCAATGTCGCGGAGGTAAAACGGCTGGCGGATCAATTGGAAAAAGCTGTCGGTTTGCCCTAAATCCACGAAAAAATAGCCAAGCAGCAGGCTACCCAGGATGATAATCCAGCGGTCGCGGTAAACGGTGGGCATACGGGAACAGGGGTGGTATTGAGCGCAAAAATAGCCGAAACCCAATGCGACGCCAGTCCCGGACGCAACGCGGCGAAATCGGTACCGCTTCGTATCTTCGCGGGCTTTCCCAACCGTACTTACCGCTTCGAATGAGTCGTTTCACCGGCCTGCTGGGCATTGTTTTGATTCTGGGCATCGCGTTTGCGATGTCAAACAACCGCAAGGCCATCAACTACCGCACCGTCGGCGTCGGGCTGTTGCTCCAATTCGGGCTGGCCGTGTTCATCCTGAAGACCCGCATCGGGCAGCAGGTTTTTGATTTTCTAGGCCGACTCGTCAACAAAACCCTCGAAAATGCCGACCGCGGCGCGGCCTTCGTCTTCGGTTCGCTCGTTAATCCGAGTCTGATGAGCCGCGCCTTCGGGCCGGGCAACGACTACGTGTTTTTCTTCAAAGTCATCCCGACGATCATTTTCGTGGCCGTCCTCGTCAACATGTTTTACCACCTCGGCATCATGCAGCGGGTGGTGTCGGTGATTGCGCGAGCGGTCTACAAGCTCATGAACGTCAGCGGGGCCGAGGCCTTGAGCAACGTCGCGAGTACCTTCGTCGGGCAGGTGGAGGCGCAGATTATGATCAAGCCCTACCTGAAAAACATGACCAACTCCGAGCTGCTCGCTTCCATGACGGGTAGCTTCGCCTGCATCGCCGGGGGCGTCATGGCCGTGTACATTTCGCTGGGCGTACCTGCGCCGTACCTGCTCGCCGCCAGTTTGATGGCCGCGCCGGGGGCGCTGGTGATTTCCAAAATCGTGTTTCCCGAAACCGAGCAATCCGAAACGAAGGGCTACGTGCAGCTCAGCGTTCAGAAAACCCACGCCAACTTGGTCGACGCCATCGCCGCCGGGGCCAGCGAGGGGCTGAAAGTCGGGCTGAACGTCATCGCGATGCTCATCGGCTTCATTGCCCTCATCGCGCTGGTCGACCTGATTCTCGGGCGCGTCGGCGGACTGGTCGGTTTTCCCGAACTGAGCATGAATTTTCTGCTGGGCAAACTCTTCGCCATCTTCGCCTTCGCGATGGGGGTACCCGGCAAAGACGTCGAAACGGCCGGGGCGCTGATGGGGACCAAAATGGTCGTCAACGAATTCGTCGCGTACCTCGACTTGGTTAAAATCAAAAGTACCCTCGACCCGAAGACCGTCGCCATCACCAGTTTCGCGCTGTGTGGCTTCGCCAACTTCAGCTCCATCGCCATCCAGATCGGCGGCATCGGCGAACTGGCCCCGACCCGCCGCACCGACCTCGCCAAACTCGGTTTCAAGGCCCTCGTCTGCGGTACTCTGGCCAGCTACCTCTCGGCCACGCTGGCGGGGTTGTTGCTGGGGTGAGCAGAAAAGCCGATTTTTGCCGCATGGCCGTTTCCACGCAATCCGTCCCGACGCAGGCCGAAGTCATCGAAAAACTTCGCCAATTTTTCGCTACCCAGCCTTTAGTAGCAAAGGCGTGGCTGTTTGGATCTTACGCCCGCAACGAGCAGAACGAGGGTAGCGACGTGGACGTGTTGTTTGAGATGGATGATGAGTTTCTGGGCGACGGAATGGAATACGTGCGGCTCTGGCTGGAGGTAAACGAATTACTCGGTTTGAAAACTGACTTGGTAGATGAAGCTGCGCTACGGCCTCGCATTCGTCCCTACGTAAACCAGGACAAAGTTCTTTTTTATGAAAAAGCGGCTCGTTAAACGGGAGCGGCTGCGGCATATGGTGGAGGCACTCGAGGAAATCGAGCAAGCCATCGAGGGGTATGATTCGGTTCAATTCGAACAGGATCGGATCGGTTTCGACAGTTGGCGGTAGTGAAACTGCTCGAAAACGTAGGCGAGGCGGCATATCGCATCAGTGCTGCCACGCGAGCACTTGGTCAAACGATTGAGTGGACAGCCATTGTCGGTTTGCGTCACATTCTGGTGCACGAGTACTACGACATCCGGCCCAAGGTGATCTGGCGGATTATCAACCACCATACCGCCGACCTCAAACCGAAGATTCAAACCCTCATCGAGCAGTTCCTGGCGGACTGAGTGCCGCCTTTTTTTATGACGATTTTCCAACCCATCGGTTCCTTTTTCCCCGCCGCCATCGGCGGGCCGGATGTGATCATGTACTGGCACGCAAAGGCGCTGACCAGTGCGGGCGTCGAAGTCTGGACGGCCACGACCGACGACGGCATTCCGCCCGACGTACCCCGCAACCGCTGGCTCAAGACCGACTGCGGCGAGGTGAACTACGTCCGGACGCGCGTCCACTACGCTCCGGCGCGGCTGCTCGCCACGGCAATGGGACCCTTGCGCCGGGCCGACGTCGTGCACCTGAATGCCGTGTTTTACCCGAGTTCCTGGCTGCTGGCTCCGGTGGCGCTGGCACTGGGCAAGCCCGTCGTCTGGACCACCCACGGCGAACTCGACCCCGACGCGCTCGTCTACAGCGCCGGGCGAAAGCAGAAGGTACTCGGCCTGATTCGTCGATTCAGTTCCCAAATCGTCTTTCACACGACCTGCGCCGCCGAGACGGGGTACGTACGTGAACAGTTCGGGCCGGAAGCGCGGGTGTTTGAGGTGCCGTACTTCACCGAACTGCCCGAACTGCTGCCGCGTACCGACACGCGCACGCTGCTCTACGTCGGGCGGATTCACCCGAAAAAGGCGATTGAAAATCTGATTGACGCCGTGGCGCTGTCGGACGTTTTCAAAACCCAAAAGTGGCGGCTCGTCATCGTCGGCAATGCCGACAACGAGTACGGGCAGGGCCTGCGGGCCCAGGCCGAACGGCTCGGATTGACGGAAAAAGTCGTTTTCGCCGGACACAAAAAAGAAGGCGAGAAGTACCAGCTCATGGCCGACGCTCACGCAATGGTCATGCCCTCGCACACCGAAAATTTCGGCATCGTCGTGACCGAGGCGCTTTCGCAGGGTACGCCGGTCATCGCCTCGACGGGGACGCCCTGGGAAATTCTCGAAACCCGACAGGCCGGAATCTGGTCGGACAACGCGCCCGAGGTACTCCGCACAAACCTCGATCGCCTGCTCACGCTCCCCGCCGCCGCGTACGCGGCCCTTCGACAGCGGGCGCGGGCGCTGGTCGAGACGGAGTTCGACATCGGTCCCAACATTCACCGCTGGACGAACTTTTACGAAGAGCTGATTCGCAGACGCGTAGTTCAGGAGCGGCGGTGAAGCAACTACTCGAACTCTTCGACTTTCAACCCGGCGAAACCGTCGTCAGCGTTGGTACCGGCGGGGGCGTCTGGGAAATTGGCTTCGGCGCGGCGGTCGATGGAGTAACGTTTTACCTCGTCGAACTCGACGCGGGGTTGCTGAACGAAGCGGAAATTGGAGCCGGTACCCGGTTTTTTGAAAAACAAAACCGTCGACCCGTGCGGAGTACCTTCGTGCCCGTCATCGGTACCCCGACGCAGGTACCCCTGCCCGACGCCGGGGCCGACAAAGTCCTGCTGCTCAACAGCCTGCACGAGTTCACCGAGCCGAAAGCGATGCTGGCCGAGTGTTGTCGACTACTAAAACCCGGTGGGTACCTGTTCGTGGAAGAAACGCTGGCGTGGTACCCCGGCGAACGGCACGAAGGCTGCGGGCGAGATCTCTTGAACGAAGACGTGCTCACGCGCTTGGTGGAACAGGCGGGCTTTACGCTTCGCCGGAGCCAATCGCGGGACGAGTCTGACTTTTGGAAAGTCTTCGAATTTAAATCCGTCTGAACCGCAGCGACCGTCGCCCGGATTTACGCGGATTCTTTTGATTTCGCAGAGCGTTCTTTTTGCTTAAAAATGTCTGCGAAATCAAAAGAATCCGCGTAAATCCGGGCGACGGTCGCTGCGGTTCAGACAAGCAAAAAATGACCATCCGCCCCCCCGAAACCCCTGCCGAATGGGCGGCCTACTACCGCCTCCGCTTCACCGTGTTGCGCGAACCCTGGGGCCAGCCGCCAGGCAGCGAGGTACTGCCCGATGAGGCCGGTGCCGAACACGCCGCTGCCTACTACGCCGACGGTACCCTGCTCGGCGTCGCCCGGCTGCAAACCAATTCACCCGAAACGGGGCAGGTCCGTTGCGTAGCCGTGGCCCCCGAGGCGCAGGGCCGGGGCGTGGGCAAGGCACTGATGCAGTACCTCGAAGGCATCGCCCGTCGGCGGGGCCGCGCCGAAATCATGCTCGAAGCGCGGGAAAACGCGGTGCCGTTTTACCGCTCCATCGGCTACGAAATTCAGGCGGAGAGCTACCTGCTGTTCGGCGAAATTCAGCACTACACGATGCGGAAGCGACTGTGAGTGAAGTAGCTTCGATTCAGCATTCGAGTACCGCCTCGCGCGCCCATTCAATGCCTTTTTGGAAATATCCGAGCGAGTCGGCTTCGGGGCTGTTGGCCTCGGGCTGGTGGTCGTAAACCCAGCGAGACAGCGGAGGCAGGCTCATCAGGATCGACTCGGTGCGGCCCGCACTGTCGAGGCCGAATTTGGTACCCCGGTCAATCACCAGATTGAATTCGGCGTAGCGCCCGCGCCGAATCTGCTGCCATTCCTCCTCGCGCGGACCGTAGGGACGGTCGCGGTTTTTGCGCATCAGCGTGGTGTAGAGCGGGGCGAACGCCTCACCGACGGCCCGGACGAAGGCAAACAACTCGGCTTTGCTACTTTCGGCGCTGGGACGGAGGTAATCGAAGAAAATTCCGCCGATCCCGCGCATTTCGTCCCGGTGAGGCAGGTAAAAATAATCGTCGGCCCAGCGTTTGAAGCGGTGGTAGGTACCGGCACCGGGATGGGCGTCGCAGACCGAGCGCAGCCCTTCGTGGAAAAATTGCGCATCGGCTACGTCGACGTACACGGGCGTCAGGTCGATGCCGCCCCCGAACCAGCAATCGCCGTTGTCCAGTTCGAAGTACCGCACGTTGGCATGGGTGATGGGCACGAACGGGTTGCGGGGGTGAAGGACGAGCGAGACGCCCGTGGCGTAAAACCGGGTACCCCCGTCAATGACCAGCGCCCGGCGTAGGGCCGGGGAGACGGTACCGTGAACTTCCGAAAAATTGACGCCGCCTTTTTCCAGGACGCGCCCGTTCGCGATGACGCGCGTGCGGCCCGTCCCTCCGCCAGGGCGGTCCCAGCGGTCTTCGCGGAAGGTGGTCCCACCGTCGGCGGTTTCAAGGGCGGTGCAGATGGTGTCTTGCAAGGTTTTGAAAAAAGCGGCGATGGTAGTTCGGTCGGATTGCATGAGAAGGAAACGGTTAAGAAACATCAAACCGGTAAAATCAGCATCGGGCGGGTACCTTCCTGAACGAAGTGCTTGGTCACGCTTCGGTGGAAAAGCGATTCCCAGAAGCCCCGGCGGTGACGGGTAAACACGAGTACATCGGGATCGTGGTGGCGCACGTAGGTTTCCAGGCCCTCGATGACCTCCAGCCGGTTCAGGTTGCGAAACTGAACTCGTTCGTCCGCAAACGTCTCCTTCAGGTTTCGGGCGAATTCAGTGGGTGGTACCTCGTTGTACTCGCCGTATTCGCGCACGTGCAGCACGGTGGTCTCGGCTCCAAACAGGCGGCTGAACTGGAGCACGGCGCGGGTACGCTCGGCTTCGTCGGCCTCAAACGCCGCGGCGTAGAGCACGCGCCGGGGTACCACAAACGTGGCCCGGTTAGGAATCACCAACACCGGACAGGCCGCTTTAGCTACCACGCCCGAAGCCGCTGTACCCAGAAACTGGTCGAGGGCATTGGTCGCGCCGCGGGTACTCATCACAATGTAGGCCGTCTCAACTTGCTCAGCCACGCGTAGGATGGTTTCGGGGGCAAAGCCGTAGTCGGCCTGCACCCGCACGTCAGTGGGCTGCAGTACGTAGTGCGGGTCGGCGAGCAGATTCTGTCGAAGCTCACCAAGGCGGCTCATGGCCGAATCGTGCGCTTTTTTCAGCAGCGGTCCGACGTCGACCGGTACGGCCTCGTAGCCGTGGGCGTACTCCGCGTACGGCACGCCGTAGACGTGCAACAGCAGCAAACGGCACGCGCACCCTTGCGCCAGCAGGGCGGCGTAGGGCAGCGCCCGGCGGCTGTTTTCGCTAAAATCGGTGGGAAACAAAATCGTGTTCATGCGGCAGAGGCTTAGCGGTGAAACACGACAAAGGTCGGGCCACCGCCCGACCTACCCAATGACGCCCGATTGGTGTCGGGGGTGATAAAAATCACTCGAATCCCGACCGGACGCTGTGCAGGTGATCGCAGAGTTGCTGCATGAAATAGCGCCGCATGGCGGCATTCCGGGCCATGAGTCCTTCGAGAACGGGCCGCTCGAACGCCAGGAGCGTCGACGGATCCTGCACGAGGGCCGACTCGGGATGCGGATGGTCGAGAAGCACTTCGGAAAGTCCCAGAAAACAGGGTTGTCCCGCCACGCGCCGTGGCACCGCTGCGGGGTCCCCGTCAGTCAGAACGACGGTGCCGAACTTCAGGTAAAACACGTAGTCGGGTTGCTGGGCCTTGCGGTAGAGGTACTCGCCCCGGCGAAAGGCCAGTTCGGTACCGGCGGCGAGCACGGTCCGTTCAATGTCTTGCATGGTCGTCAGAAAAAAGACGCGTCTGAACCACGCCGGGACACTCCCGGCGAATCAATCAGCGAAAGTAGCGGAGCGGGAAGGCGCGAAAAATGACGAAAATCAGCCGCGCGACTGCGCCTAATCGTACAGGCTGCTGATGCGCACCAACTGCTCGGGCCGCAGCAGCGTGATGGTACTGCCCTGCGTGCTCACGATGCCTTCTTCCTTGAATTCCGACAAAAACCGGATGACGGTTTCCTTCGCCGTACCGACCAGGGCGGCCAGGTCCTCGCGCGAGATGGCGATGGAAAACGGCGTCTGGCCTTCCTGCTCATAGGTTTTTTTGAGCAGGATCAGGGCTTCGGCCAGCCGTTCGCGGACGGGCTTCATGGCTAAGTGTGTGAATTTTTCCTGCGTTTCGCCCAGCGCCCGGGCCAGCATTTTCAGCAGGTCGTTGGCGACTTTCACGTTCTCATCAACGAGCCGGTTGAAATCCGTTCCCGACACGAAGCAGGCTTCCGTGTCGTCGAGGGCGATGGCCGAAGCCGAGTATTTCGCGTTTTCGATGAGCGACCGGTACCCCAGCACGTCACCCGACCGGGCCAGCCGGACAATGTGCTCCTTGCCGTCGGCGCTGAGGCGACTGACTTTCACCTTGCCCTTAAAGACGCAGAAAATGCCGAATGGTCGGTTGCCCTCGTGAAAAATGACCTGGCCTTTTTTGTACGTGTTGAAGCACTTGTTTTCAGAGATGGAATCCATCTCGGCGATGCCGCAATTTTTAAACAGTGACGCGTGCCGGTAGGCACAGGAGTGGCAGTGCGGGGCGGGCGATTTCATGATTGATAGGGGGGTGATTGTGTGCCGTTTAATTTACGCAATTCGGTCGATTCTGAACTATTTTTTGAACTACGTACCCCAAAGGTCAGTAGGGTGCGCACTCGTAAAAATGACTTTTATCACTCCGTACCTTTTTCTTTCCTCATTCGGCGGCGCTAACGAAATCGTGACCTTTGGCCCAAAAATCGCCCATGGCCGCTGCTGCTTCCGTCGCCGAAAAAACGCTTTGCTATCACTGCGGCGAAGCCTGCCCGCCCGAACCCGTGCGAGCTGACGATCACGCCTTCTGCTGCGAAGGCTGCCAGACGGTCTACGAACTGCTGGCCGAAAATCAGCTTTGCCAGTACTACCGTCTCAAACCCCACGCCGGGCAGTCGCCGAAGACGCCCCGGCTGGCGTTTCTCGACGCGCCCGAGGTAGCCGCCCAACTGCTCGATTTCCGGAGCGAAACCCTCGAACGCGTGACGTTTTATGTCCCGGCCATTCACTGTAATTCCTGCCTGTACCTGCTCGAACACCTGCCGCGCCTGCACGCGAGCGTCCGGTCGGCGCGGGTCGATTTTCTGAGAAAACACGTCACCGTCGACTACGACCCACGCGCGGGGAGCCTCCGGGCCATGGCCGAACTGCTTACGTCGTTGGGGTACGAGCCACTCATCAGCCTCAGCGACGCCGTCCGCAACGACCGGACACCTAGCCAGCGCCGCGAACTCGTCCGGCTGGCCGTGGCGGGTTTCTGTGCGGGCAACATCATGCTGCTCAGTTTCCCGGAGTACCTCGGGCTGGAGGAAACGATTTACCGCCATCTCTTCGGGTACCTCAGCGCGGCGCTGGCCGTACCGGTCGTGTTTTACGCGGGCGGAGGGTACTTCGTGTCGGTGGTCCAAAGTTTGAAGCAGGGGCGGCTGAACATCGACGCGCCGATTCTGCTCGGCATCCTCGTCGCGTTTTTTCGAAGTGTCTACGACGTGTTCGTGCTCGACGGCGCGGGGTACTTCGACTCGCTGACGGGCCTCGTGTTTTTTCTGCTGACGGGCCAGTGGTTTCAGCGGAAAACCTACGATTTTCTCTCGTTCGAGCGCGACTACCGGGCGTACTTCCCGTTGGCTGTGCCCCGGCTGCGGGGTGAAACCGAGCAGTACGTGCCCGTGGCCGATCTTCGCCCCGGCGACCGCGTCCGCATCCGCCACGGGGAACTCATCCCCGCCGACGGTCTGCTCTACCGTGGCGAAGGGCGCATCGACTACAGTTTCGTGACCGGTGAAGCGACCCCCGAAACCCGCCGCCCCGGCGACGTCGTCTACGCGGGCGGGCGGCAAGGGGGCGAGGCCATCGAAGTGGAAATCCTGAAAAACGTCTCGCAGAGCTACCTGACGAAGCTCTGGAACCAGGAGGCTTTCGAGAAAAACCAGGTACCGCGCCTCCGCACTTTTGCCGACGACGTGGCCCGGTACTTCACGCCGACTGTCCTGGCACTGGCGGCGGGGGTGACGGGATACTGGTTCTGGGAGGGGAACCCAAGCCGCGCCATTGATGCCCTCACCGCCGTGCTCATCATTGCCTGCCCCTGCGCGCTGTCGCTGTCGTACCCGGTGGCGCTCGGCCACGCGCTGCGGCGGCTGGGGCGGCGGCAGTTTTACCTTAAACACGCCGAAGTGATCGAGCACTTGGCCGCCTGCGACACGGTCGTGTTCGACAAAACCGGTACCCTCACGGCCAGCACCGCCACCCCGCCGACCTGGCAGGGCGCGCCGCTGACCCCCACTGAAACCGCGGCCCTCGCGGCCCTGGCCCGTCAATCGACGCATCCCGCCGCCCGCCACCTGAGCGACCTGGCGACGGGCGAGGTACCCGTAACGGACTTCCAGGAAACCACCGGGCAGGGCCTGGTGGGTACCGCGTTCGGCCACCGGATTCGGTTGGGCTGCCGGGCCTTTGTGGGGGCCGACGAGCCGAGTACGGCACCGACCACTCGCGTGTACGTGCGCCTTGATGGGATCTACCGCGGGTACTTCGATTTGCCGACCCAGTACCGCCCCGAGGCCTTCGCACTGCTCGAGACCCTGCGCTCGACTCACGACCGGTACCTGCTTTCGGGCGATTCGGATGCCGAACGGGGTACCCTAAGACCGTATTTCGAGCACGATGACGCCCTGCGTTTCAACTGCCGCCCGGCCGACAAACTGGCCTTCATCCAGCGCTTGCAGGAACGTGGCCACCGGATCATCATGATCGGCGACGGGCTGAACGACGCCGGGGCGCTGCGCCAGGCCGATGTGGGCATCGCCCTCACCGACGACACGCTGTACTTCACGCCCGCCTCCGACGCCATCCTCGACGCCTCGGCGCTGGGGCGGCTGCCGGAGTTCCTGCGCTTCAGCCGGTACGCCATGCGCGTCATCCGGCTCAGTTTCGCCGTTTCGCTGATGTACAACGGCATCGGCCTCAGTTACGCCGTTACGGGCGACCTCTCGCCGGTTGTCGCGGCGATTCTAATGCCCGTCAGCTCAGCCACGATGGTCCTGATTGCCACGCTCGGCGTGCGGGCACGAAAACTTCAGCCATGAACGCCCTCCCGCCGCCGCTCTTCCGCCGCTGGGTCCTGGATTGCGCCGCGGGCGAACTGCTCGGCATCGGGATCGCCGGAGCCCTGGCTGCGACGTACCTGCTGGTCGGGGGCGAACCCCAATCGGTACCCGAACGCCTCGGGTTTCTGGCGCTGATGCGGGCGGCGGGAAGCCTCGAAGGGCACCTGCTCGGCTGGTTTCAGGCGCGGGTACTCCGGGAGCTGATTCCGGGCCTGTCCGTCCGCCGCTGGGTGGGGCTGACGGTGCTGATTGCGTTTTTGGGCTGGCTGGCGGGGATGCTGCCCTCGACGCTGATCGTCGACACGGCCCGCGCCCCAGCCGCCACCGGGCCGGACCTCGACCAGTCGCCGGGGGCGTTTCTGGCGCTGGCGGCGGGGGCGGGTTTGTTCGTCGGGGCACTGTTCGGGTGGTTGCAGTGGGTCGAACTCCGCCGCCACGTCCGCCGGGCGGGCCGCTGGGTACTCGCCAACGCCATCGGCTGGGCCGTGGCGCTGACCTGGATTTACGTGGCCGCCCCCTGGCCCGACGCCGAGACGCCAACGGGCGTCGTCATCGCTTCGGGGCTGGTCGGGGGTACCCTCGCCGGATTGTCGCTCGGACTCGTGACCGGCCTTTTTCTCCAACGCCTGCTTTCCTCCGTACCGCCGCCCGCCGCCTGACTTCTTCCTTTTTGCAATTTCTCACCCTTCCCATGCCCATTCTGATTTTCTTCCTCCTGCACTGGTACCTCTCCCTGTTTTCGCAAACCTTTTTCCTGCACCGCTACGCCGCCCACGGCATGTTTACGATGACGCGCGGCTGGGAGCGGGCCTTCTACGTCCTGACTTGGCTCACACAGGGGTCAAGTTTCCTGAGCCCGAAGGCCTACGGCATCCTGCACCGGCTGCACCACGCCTACACCGAGGACGACCCGCACTCGCCGCAGTTTTCGCGGAACCTCTTCGCGATGATGTGGAAGACGAAGCGGATTTACAACGACGTCCTGCACGACCGGGTACCCATCGAAGCGAAGTTCAAGCGGTTCGTCCCGAACTGGCCCCGCTGGAGCGCCTCGGCGATTCCTGGCTGTCGCGCCTCGGCTGGGGTACCGCCTACACGGTGTTTTACCTCGCCTTCGCCACGAGCCCCTGGCAGTACCTGCTGCTGCCAGTTCACTACGCGATGGGGCCGGTGCACGGAGCGATCATCAACTGGTTTTCGCACAAATACGGCTACGTGAATTTTCGGGTCGACGACACGGCCAAAAACCTGCTGCCCATCGACTTTCTGATGCTGGGCGAAGCCTACCACAACAACCACCACCAGCTCGGGGGCCGGGCCAATTTCGGCGTGCGCTGGTTCGAGTTTGACCCGACGTATCCGATCATCCGGTTGCTGGATGCGTTAAAAATCATTCGCCTGCGGAAAAACAACGAATTCCGGTACCTGCTCGAAGACGACGGCCGGTCGCGCCGGTCAAAATCAACCGAAGCGGTGATTTAAATCATCTTTTCGGGCTGGGTCGACGCGGACCTTTGGGCTACGAAACCGAAGCGGCCACCGAGCCGACGTTCCCGTGAAAATCCTGTTTCTCCTCATCGGCGTGAGTCTGCTGCTGGCCCTGGGCTTTCTGGCCGCGTTTGTCTGGTCCGTCCGTCACGGCCAGCACGATGACCTCTACACGCCTTCGATGCGGGTACTCTTCGACGACGAAGCGCCCGAAGAAACCCCGATCCCACCCACGCAACCCGCAATTTCGTAATTCCATGAAACCCCTCGCCACCCTCGAAGCTCCCCCGCCTTCCGCCCTCGACCGGTTTGCCTACGACAACCGCACCGTCCGCGATTTTGCCGTCGCGACCGTCGTCTGGGGTGTCATCGGGATGCTCGTCGGAGTACTCGTCGCCTCGCAACTGTTCGCCCCGGTGATGAACCTCGGTACCGAGTACACCACCTTCGGGCGCATCCGGCCGCTGCACACCAACGCCGTGATTTTCGCCTTCGTCGGCAACGCCATTTTCTGCGGCGTGTACTACTCGCTCCAGCGGCTGTGCAAGGCCCGGATGTTCAGCGATTTATTGAGCAAAATTCACTTCTGGGGCTGGCAGTTCATCATCGTGTCGGCCGTGGCGACGCTGCCGCTGGGCCTGACCTCCTCGAAAGAATACGCCGAACTCGAATGGCCCATCGACATCGCCATCACGCTCGTCTGGGTCGTGTTCGGCATCAACCTGTTCGGTACGATTCTTAAGCGGCGCGAGCGACACCTGTACGTGGCCATCTGGTTTTACATCGCCACGTTCATCACGGTCGCGGTGTTGCACGTGGTCAATTCGATGGCCCTGCCGGTATCGTTCCTGAAAAGCTACTCGGCCTACGCCGGGGTGCAGGACGCGCTGGTGCAGTGGTGGTACGGGCACAACGCCGTGGCGTTTTTCCTGACGACGCCCTACCTCGGGCTGATGTACTACTTCCTGCCCAAGATGGCCAACCGCCCCGTGTACTCGTACCGGCTGTCGATTCTCCACTTCTGGGCGCTCATTTTCCTCTACATCTGGGCCGGTCCGCACCACCTGCTGTACTCCTCGCTGCCCGACTGGGCGCAGTCGCTCGGAGTCGTGTTTTCGGTGATGCTGATTGCGCCGTCCTGGGGCGGGATGATCAACGGGCTGCTGACGCTGCGCGGAGCCTGGGACAAGGTGCGCGAGGACACGATTCTGAAATTCATGGTCGTCGGCATTACCTCGTACGGCATGGCGACGCTCGAAGGACCGCTGCTTTCGCTCAAAAACGTCAACGCCATCGCGCACTTCACCGACTGGATCGTGGCGCACGTGCACGTCGGGGCACTGGGTTGGAACGGTTTCCTCACGTTTGCCATCCTGTACTGGCTCATCCCGCGGCTGTACCGTACCGAACTGTACTCGAAGCGGCTGCTTAACGCCCACTTCTGGCTAGGTACGCTCGGCATCGTGTTTTACGCCGTGCCGATGTACATCTCGGGCTTTACGCAGGGCATGATGTGGAAGCAGTTTACGCCGGAGGGTACCCTCCAGTACGGCAATTTCCTCGAAACCACCCTGCAACTCCTGACCATGCACCAGATGCGGGCCTTCGGCGGGCTGCTGTACCTGACGGGCGCGGTGCTGATGGCCGTGAACCTGTTCCGAACGATGGCCCGCGGTACCCTGCTCGCCAACGAACCGGCCCAGGCCGTTGCCCTGCCGAAAGCCTACGTGCCGACCGGCCACGACACGTACTGGCACCGCTGGATGGAGCGCAAGCCGATTCCGCTGCTCATCGGGTCGCTGGTGGTGATTCTGATTGGCTCACTGATTGAACTGGTCCCGACGTTTCTGGTCGAATCGAACGTGCCGACGATTGCTACGGTCCAGCCCTACACGCCGCTCGAATTTGAAGGCCGCGACCTTTACATCCGCGAAGGCTGCGTAAACTGCCACAGCCAGTTGGTGCGGCCCTTCCGCTCGGAAACCGAGCGCTACGGCGAATTCTCGAAATCGGGCGAATTCGTCTACGACCGGCCCTTCCTCTGGGGCTCGAAGCGCACCGGCCCGGACCTGCACCGCGAGGGCGGTAAGTACCCCGATTCCTGGCACTACCACCACATGGAGGACCCCGAGACGATGTCGCCCGGCTCGGTGATGCCGCCGTACCCCTGGCTGCTGACGCGTTCGCTCGACACGACGGCGACCCAGGCCAAAATGCGGACCCTGGCCAGTTTGAGCGTCCCTTACGACGACTTCGCCGTGGAAGACGCTCCCGAAACCCGCCGCCAGCAGGCACACGCCATCGGCGAGAACCTGCGCAAGGAAGGCATCCGCGTGACCGATGACAAAGAAATCATCGCCCTCATCGCGTACCTGCAACGGCTGGGAACAGACATCAAAGTCAAGAATTGAGGAGATAGGAGTGAGAAGCGAGAATGAATGCAGTTGGTACCAAAACCTATTCTCACTCCCCGCTTCTCACTCCTCGCTCCTAAACTCCAACCCCATGTTCAAGCAATTTCTCGACAACGTTCCCGGCGCGGATAGCTGGATGATCGCCTCGCTGCTGACCTTCTTCCTGTTTTTCGTCCTGGTGGGCGTGTACCTGTTCATCGTCGACCGTCCGTACGTCCGACGGATGAGCCGCCTGCCACTGGACGAATCCGAATCCGCAACTCACCTCAACTCATGAACCGCTTTCGTTTCGCCCTGCTCGCGGGGGTACCTGCGCTCTTCACTGCCCTACCCAGCCAGGCCGAACCATCCGCCTGGGTACCCCGCACGGGTACCGACCTGCTCCTGCTGCTGGTACTGGGCGTGTTTGTGCTGGCGGGCACCGCGCTGTTTGTCGTGCTGCTCCAACTGGCCGGTACCCTGCGTCGCTTGGTGACGCCGGAAACCGAGCCGACCGAACTCGAACGCGTCCTGGCCAAGCAAAGCCGCTGGCAAAAATTCCTCGGGCTGCGGCCGCCGTCGCTCGAAGCGCAACTCGACCTCCAGCACACCTACGACGGCATCCGCGAACTCGACAACCCGACGCCGCCCTGGTTCATGGGCTTATTTTACGGGACCATCGCCTTTGGGCTGGTGTACCTGATTTATTTCCACGTGCTGGGCGACGGCCAGGTCATGCAGGCCGAGTACGCCGAGGAAACCGCCGAGGCCGAAATCGTCCGTGCGGCGTACGTGAAGCAGTGGGCAGAGAAAATCAACGAAAAAACCGTCGTGGTCCTGACCAGCGATGAGGCGCTCACCGCCGGAAAGAAACTCTACGACCAGAACTGCGTGTCCTGCCACGGCGCGAAGGGCGAGGGCGGCGTCGGTCCGAACCTGACCGATGCGTACTGGCTCCACGGCGGAACCATCAGGGCCGTCTTCCGCACCGTGACTGAGGGGGTACCCGAGAAGGGCATGATTGCCTGGAAAAAATCGCTTAACCCGCTGCAAATCCAGCAGGTCGCCAGCTACATCGCCTCGTTACAGGGGACCCACCCGTCCAACGCCAAAGCCCCGCAGGGTGAAAAATTGGAGCCCACGCCCGCCGTGGCAACCCGCTAACTGCACCAACCGATGAGTACCGCCGTGGAAGCCCCCGAATTCATCCCCCGACCGATTCGCCTCGGCGAGCGACTTCACCCCCGCGTGGTGAAAGGCCGCTTTTTCCGGGTGCGCCGGACGGTGGCCTGGGCGATGATCGGGGCGTTTCTGGCGGCACCCTGGGTACACGTTGACGGCCATCCGCTGTTTTTGTTTCAGTGGCTCGAACGGCGGTTTGTGGTGTTCGGAGTCCCGTTTTTCCCGCAGGATTTTCACCTCGTCGCGCTGGGGCTAGTCACGTTCATCGTGTTCGTGAGCGTCTTCACGGCGCTGTTCGGGCGGGTGTGGTGCGGCTGGGCCTGTCCGCAGACGGTGTTTCTGGAAATGGTCTTCCGGCCCGTCGAAGCCCTGTTTGAAGGCAACCCCAACGCCCGCCGCCGCCTCGACGCCGCGCCCTGGGGTACCGACAAATTCCTCCGCAAGGGCGGCAAGCACGCGGTATTCGCACTGATTGCGTTCGGTGTCGGGCTGACGGGGTTGGCCTACGTCGTCGGGCGTGACGAAGCCCTCGGCGCGCTCCGTGCCCCGTTCACCAACGCGGGTACCTTGGCGGTGCTGCTCATGTTCAGCGCGGCTTTTTACGGCGTCTTCGCTCACCTGCGCGAAGTGGCCTGCGTGGTCATCTGCCCGTACGGTCGCCTGCAAAGCGTGCTGACCGACCGCCAGACGCTGACCGTCGCCTACGATTTCGTACGCGGCGAACCGCGGGGAAAAGCCCCCAAACCCCCGAAGGGGGCTTTTGCACTTCCACACACGAGTACCGAAAAAGCCCCCTTCGGGGGTTTGGGGGCCGCTCAGGGCGATTGCGTCGATTGCCACCTGTGCGTGCAGGTCTGCCCGACGGGCATCGACATCCGCAACGGGGCCAACCAACTCGAATGCGTGGGCTGTACGGCTTGCATCGACGCCTGCAACTACGTGATGGACCAGACCCAGCGCCCGCGTGGGTTGATCCGCTACGCCTCGCTCGACGGCATCGAACGGAATGCCGCCCAGCAGGGTACTCCCTGGCGCGTTACGCGGCGCGTGGTGGCGTACATCGGGGTACTGCTCAGCCTGCTCGGCGGGCTGGGGTACCTGCGGCTGACCCGCCAACCCGTTGAAACGACGCTCCTGCGCGCACCGGGGCAACTGCACCAGACATTGCCCGATGGCCGCGTGAGCAATCTGTACACGATTGAAATTCTGAACAAAACCTTCAACCCGGCCACGTACCAACTCCGCCCGGCGTGGCCGGGTCTGACCGTGCGCCTCGTGGGCCAACCGCTCCAGGCGGCGGCGGGCGAACTGGCCAAAGCGTCCTTTTTCCTCGAAGCCTCGCCCACGGCGCGTCGCCAACCAACCGAACTCGTGGACCTTGAACTCCTTCATGACGGGCGCGTCATCGACCGCCTGCGGACGACGTTCCTGCGCCCCGCTATTTCTTCTTCCCAACCATGACACTGCACCGTTTTTTTCACTGGGGTCGGGCCATCGTGTTGGCCTTCGTGCTTTTCGCCGGATTCATCGGAACGCTGGTCTACCGCATGGCCTCGACGCGCGTCGAGCTGGTGCGGGCCGATTACTACCAGTCAGGCGAGGAATTCGACGAACAGTTCCAGAAACAGCGCAACACGGCCCGCCTCGCAACGCCTCCAGCCATGACCTACCTGCCCGACCAAGAGCAACTGAGCTTCCTCCTCCCGACCCGCGTGGCGCGGGGCGAGGTGGCCTTCGTGCGCCCGTCTGACCAGACGCTCGACTTCAAGGTGGCCCTCACCGACCAGCCGCGTTCGCTGTACCGGATTTCGACCCGCCACCTGCGCAAAGGGTTCTGGAAAGTACAACTCACCTGGTCGGACGGCCGCAGCGAGTACTACGCCGAAGATGACCTGACGCTCGAATAAACCATGACGTTTTTCTGGACGACTGCCCTCTTCACGGGCTTGACCGGGAGCCTGCACTGTGTGCTGATGTGCGGTCCGCTGGCCAGTGCTTTACCGACCGGGCGGCTCCCGCCAGCGGGTACCCTCGCCGCGCGAATGCTCTACCATGCCGGGCGCGTGGGTACCTACGCGGCCCTCGGGTCGCTGGCGGGTACCCTCGGGCAGCAGGCGCTGAAGGTACTCGGATCGGCGGGGTACCTGTCCCTGACGAGCGGAATCCTGCTGCTGGTGGTCACGCTTCGGCCGGGGGCGGGCGCGGGACCGTACGACCGGCTGCTGGTGCGGCTGCGCCGGTTGGTCGGGCCGTACTTGCGGCAGCCATCGCCCCGGACGTTCTTAGGTATGGGAATTCTGAACGGTCTGCTGCCCTGCGGGTTGGTGTCGGTGGCGCTGGCCGGGGCGCTGGCCACGGGGACTACCAGGAGTGGCGCGACGTTCGGGCTGGTGTTCGGATTGGGGACCGTCCCGGCGCTGCTGGCCGTGCAATTCGGCGCGCAGGGGTTGCGGGGGGTACTGCCTGCCGCCTGGCGCACCCACCTCTTGCGGGTAATGGCCGTTCTGCTGGTCTTGCGGGGGCTGCAACTCGGGATACCGTACCTCAGCCCGGCGGCCCCGGTCGGGGAGGGGGCAGCGACGGAAATTCCGATTTGTCACGGAAAATAAAAACCCCTTCCGCATCCTGGAGACGTGGAAGGGGTTTGCCAAAAAGCGGGGAAATTTACTCCACCCGAACTCCCGGCATCCGGGCCTGAATGCCTTCGAGGTGCTGAAGGTCGCGGAGTTGACGCACGTACGTTGTGGCCGCGCCGAAAGTCGATTCGAGCGCACGGGCTTCGTACTCGTCTTCGGTGTTGTCCATCAACTCCTGCCAGAACGATTTCTTCGGGGGAAGCTTCAGCCGGTACTCGCCTTCCTTCAGCTTGGCTTCCTGCGCGGCGAGTTGAATGGCGCGGTCGAGGCCGCCGAGTTCGTCGACCAAACCGACTTGCCTGGCTTCGGTACCCGACCAGACGCGACCCCCGGCCAGGGCGCGAAGTTTGGCTACGTCCATCTTGCGGCCCTGGGCGGCTTTGGTCGTGAAGGTCGCGTAGATTTTATCGACCGAACCCTGGATGCGCGCTTTCTCGAAGGCCGTCATTTCGCGCGTCAGCGTCGGCCAGTCGGCGTGGGCGTTGGTACCGACGCGGTCGAAGGTGATGCCTAATTTCTCGCGCAGGAACGGATCAAGGCGGAAGAGTACCCCAAACACGCCGATGGACCCCGTCAGCGTGGTGGGCTGGGCCACGATTTTCGAAGCGCCCATTGCCAGGTAGTACCCGCCCGAGGCGGCGTAGTCGGACATCGAAGCAATGACGGGCTTGGCCTGTTTCGCCAGCGTCACTTCGCGCCACATCACGTCGGAAGCCAGCGCCGAGCCGCCGGGCGAGTTGACCCGCAGCACGATGGCCTTTATTTTTTTGTCGAGACGCGCCTTGCGGATTTCGGCGGCGGTGGTTTCCGAACCCACCTGCCCGTTGCTGCCTTCACCGTCGATGATGGTCCCGTCGGCGACGATGACAGCGATGCGGGTGTCCATTGGGCCTTCTTTGACCTGCTTGGGCGCTTTGAGGTACTTATCGAGGCTGACGAACTTGAGTTTTTTGTCGGCGTCGATTTTCACCTTTTTCTTCAACTCCGCCTCAAACTGGTCGAAGTACCCGAGGTCCGTCACCAGCTTTGCGTTGAGGGCATCCTGCGGCGAATCGATGGCCAGCGAATCGGCCAGGCCGTTGAGCCGCGCTACCGTCAACCCGCGCGAGGTGGCGATGTCGGCGAGCAGCGTGTTGTGAATCGAGGTCAGAAACGAACGCGTTTGCAGCTTGCTGCTGTCGCTCATCGATTCCCGGAAAAACGGCTCGACGGCGCTTTTGTACGACCCGACCCGGAAGATCATCGGCTCGATGTTGAGCTTGTCGAGGGTACCCTTGTAAAAATCGTACTCGGCGCTCAGCCCGTTGAACTCGACGCCCCCCGCCGGATTGAGGAAAAACTTGTCGGCCACCGACGAGAGGTAGTACCCTTTTTCACTGAACACTTCACCGTACGTGTACACAAACTTGCCCGATTTCTTGAAGTCAAGCAGGGCGTTGCGGATTTCCTGCATCGTGGCGTACCCGGCCATCGGGGTACCGGCTTTGAGGTAAATGCCCTTGATGTTTGGGTCGAGTTTGGCGTTGGCCAGGGCGTTTTTTACCTGAAGCAAACCCACGCCCTGCGTGTCTTCGAAGGGGCCGCCGAGGTCGGCGAAGGGATTGTCTTCGTTGACGGTTTCCGAGATGGGTTTGTTCAGATCCAGTTTGAGAATGCTGTTTTCGGCCACGGTCGTCTCGCCGTCCGAGGCCGCCGAAATGGCCGCGCCGATGCCCAGCAGCAGGAAAAGTGACAGAATGCCGAAGAGGAAAAGTCCCAGCATGGTCGCCAGAACGTACTTAAAAAATTGCCACATGGTTCAAATTTCTGGTGAGGGAAATGAATCGAGGATTTTCGATGAATCAACACCGAAAATAACGTGCCGGTTTGCCGGACTCTGGGCAATTTGGGATAAAGGCGAGGAATGCTCGGATGGGCGGGAGTGCGAAAGGTAGCAAGTACGAAGTATCAGGTACAAGGTATTAGCTACGAAGCAGAATTCTCCGGACAACTCGAATACCTGGTACTTCGTACCTGATACCTGGTACCTCAAATCGCCGGCACCGCCGTCAGGCTGCGGTAGTCGGCGCGTGACTTGCGGATGACTTCGTGAGCCACCGCGCGACCGTAGACCTCGTTGATTTCGAGGATGGCCGGGGCTTCGCCGGGAATCTGCTTGTACGTCAGGAAGTAGTGCATGAGGCGTTTGATGACGCTGTCGGGACAGTCGGTAATGTCCTGCCAGGTACCGTACAGCGCGTCGCCTTTGAGGATGGCGATGATTTTGTCGTCGGCTTCACCTTTGTCAATCAGGCGGATACCGCCGATGGGAATGGCCTGGAGGATGATGTCGCCGTGGGGAATTTCCTTTTCGGTCAGTACGCAAATGTCGAGCGGATCGCCGTCGCCTTCGGCCACGAGTTTCCCCGAATGCTCGGTGGCAAACTGCGCGATTTCTTCCCCGCAGTACGTCTGCGGCACGAAGCCGTAGAGGCAGGGCATGGCGTTGGAAAAGAGCTGCGGACGGTCGATTTTCAGGTACCCGGTTTCTTTGTCGATTTCGTACTTGACGGTATCGGTGGGTACGATTTCGATGAAGGCCGTCACGATTTCGGGCGCTTTGTCGCCGATGGGTACCCCGTGCCAGGGGTGAGCTTTCTGCATGGAATAACGCATAGTCAGGTGGCAAGGAACAAGGTTCAAGTTGCAAGTAGCCTTGCCTTCGACAAAACTACCCACTTGCTTCTTGCCCCTTGCAACTTGCCCCCTGGATTCACACTTTTTCCCCGAATCCTACCCGTTCGCGGACGCGGTAGTCGGTCGTGCGCTCCGAACTGCTCGCCAGGAGTTCGCCCAGGAACCCGGCCAGGAACAACTGCACGCCGATGACCATCGCGATGAGGGCCAGGAAAAACTTCGGGTCGTCGGTGAGGTTGCGGAATTTCTGGTGGGTGTAGATGCTGTAAATTTTGTCGATGCCCAGCCAGAGCGTCGCGAGAGTGCCCAGGAAAAACGAGAACACGCCCAAACTCCCGAACAGGTGCATGGGCCGCTTGCCGAAGCGGTTGACGAACGTGATCGTCAGCACGTCGAGGAAGCCGTAAATGAACCGCTCCAGCCCGAACTTGGTGGTGCCGTACTTGCGCGGACGGTGCTGGACGACTTTCTCGCCGATGCGCCCGAAGCCGTTCCACTTGGCCAGAATCGGGATGTTGCGGTGCATCTCGCCGTAGAGCCGGATGTTCTTGACGACGCGGGCGTTGTAGGCCTTCAGTCCGCAGTTGAAATCGTGCAATTGCACACCCGAAATAGCCCGGCTGACGGCGTTGAAGAGTTTCGTCGGGAGGGTTTTCGTGAGCGGGTCGAAGCGTTTTTGCTTCCAGCCCGAGACGAGGTCGTAGCCGTCTTCGGTAATCATCCGGTACAGCTCGGGGATCTCGTCGGGACTGTCCTGCAAATCGGCGTCCATCGTGATAACGACGCGCCCGAGCGCCGCCTGAAAACCGGTGTGTAGCGCCGCCGACTTGCCGTAGTTCCGCGTGAACCGAATGCCACGAAAGCTCGGATACTGCTCGCAGAGCGATTCAATGACGAGCCAGGAGCGGTCGGTCGAGCCGTCGTCGATGAAGAGTACTTCGTACCGAAACCCGTGCTCGGCCATGACGCGGGCGATCCAGGCCCCGAGTTCGGGGAGGGACTCGTCTTCGTTGAAAAGGGGCACGACGACGGAAATATCGAGGGGGGAGGGGGTCATTTTCTAGGAGCGAGGAGTGAGGAGCGAGGAGTGAGAATAAATGCAATTGGTCTTCAACCATTCTCACTTCTGGCTCCTCACTCCTAAAAACTTAAATAATAGTCCTTCAGCAAAGCTACGAACTCTTCTGAGTAGGTGCCGTCGAGTTGGCGGATGAGGAGCTGTTCAATCGTCGGTACTCCCGCCGTTCGACGGTACTCGGAAACCACTCGAAACACCGATTTGCCGGGTGCGTTTCGGACCACCAAACGCCGCGCCGGGTACAGGCTGCGTTCGGCAGCAAGGGCGTCGAACTGAGCCGTTTCGCGTTCGGGTAGCAGTACCACAAACGTTCCGGTCGGGGCCAAAAGTTTCTCGACGGCTTCGGCCAGTTCGGGCAGGGTGAGGGCGTCGGCGTGGCGGGCGCGGTTGCGGGCCGTTTCGGGCGAGCGGAGGGAGGCCTGGAAAAAGGGAGGATTGCTGACAATCAATTCGTAACGATGACCTGGCTCGAACTCCTGAATGCGTATCTGAATTACTTGAATTTGATTCGCAAAAGGACTTTGCCGGATGTTCTCCCGCGCCAGTTCGCAGGCCGCCGCGTCGATTTCGACGGCGTCGATGGGTACCCCCGGTGCGTGCTGGGCGAGCATGAGCGCGAGCAGGCCGGTACCCGTGCCGATGTCGAGGATGCGCCGGGTACTCCGCACGTCGGTCCAGGCCCCGAGAATGCAGGCGTCGGTGCTGACTTTCAGCGTGGCGTCGGATTGCCAGACGGTGAATTGTTTGAAGCGGAAATACTTGTTGGGCATGGTAGCGCGGTGCCGTAGCCGTAGCGCAACCTTTAGACGGTCCGCCGCTGCGGTTGCGAACCGAGCTACTGATTCGCAACCGCAGCGGCGGACCGTCTAAAGGTTGCGCTACGGGTTATTTTCGTCCAAAGTCCGCCGGATTTTCGCCCCAGAATTCGGTTTCCCATTTCAGCACGCGCGTGGTGTACGGGTTTTCCTGAAGCCAGCGCTCGGCGCGGTCGAGGAGTTCAAAGAGCGGCGCGTTGCGGGGAGTCTCGGCGAGTTTTGTGTTGGCGCGTTTGTTCCGTACCCAACTGATCGCCGTGCGCGAGTCGGAGTAGAGCGGCATGGTACTGCCTTCGCGTTTGAGCAGCGCCAGCCCGTGCACGATGGCCAGAAATTCGCCGATGTTGTTGGTTCCGTCCTTGAACGGCCCCATCCGAAAAATCAACTGCTTCGTTCCCGTGATGACGCCCTGGTACTCCACGTCGCCGGTGGCGGTGTTCCAGGCGGCGTCGACGGCGAGGCTGTCGGCGATGGGCTTGCCGACGAGGGTACCCTTCAGGCCGTTGGTCGGTTTCGGGGCGGCTTTGGTACCCTTGGTGAGGTACTCGCGCGGATTCGATTGGAAGGCTTTCCAGGCTTCATCCTTCGTCTCGAACGACTTGTACTGCGCCCCGGCGAAGCCCTCGATTTGCTGCTTGGCCACGTCCCAGTCCTCAAACACGCCGGGCCGCCGCCCCTGCCAGACGACGTAATATTTCGGTTTTTTGCTCACTCGGCAAAAGTACGGGGCGGGCGTTAAAGATTGTTAAGCGGCTTGGAGGCGCGGAAATCCCGGTCTACTTTGACACGAGATCAACTTAATCAACGTACTGCATGAAACAGCTTTTCGCTTCCGTGGCCGCTTTGCTCTTTGCCTGCTCGGCCCAGGCGCAGATTCAGAAAGGGAACTGGGTGGTGAGTACGACCTTTCCGTTTGCCCGTCAATCCCAAACCGTTCAGACCTCCCAAGCAAATTTTAATCGATACGGAGGCTACGAGTATACACCTCAATTGCAGGTCGGACGGTTTTTTCGAGATAAGTTCGCGCTCGGTGTTCAGGCCGAATACCTGATTCAAACCAGCTTTTCGCAATTTACGGGAGGTGTTTTCGCCCGGAAATACTGGCCCATCAGCCCTCGCTTTACCACGTTTCTGCACACAGATCTTACTTACTCACCTAATCCATCGGCTTCGGGTCAGAATGGGTTTTCGATTGGCTTGGGTACTCAACTCGGCTTTGCCTATTTCACCCGAAAGGCGTTTGCCATCGAAGCAAAGGCAAATTTTTTACAACTCGTGGCCAGCTACGGGACATTTGCTGACGTCAGACTTTTCCGATTCATTACCAATGCCAGTACACTGAGTCCAAGCCTTGAGGTAAGCTTGGCGTGGTATCTCGGTCGGCGCAACGAAGAATCGAAGGGCGCGGAAGACGAGCGTCCCCGAATTGGCCGGGGTACCCGGGCGTGGGGCGGTTCATTCACAACGAGTGTGTTGTCGTTAAGCGGCGAGGATCGTAACTCATCATTTTCTGGACTGACCATCGGCCCGAATTATTCAATTTTTGTTCGCGACGGCGTAGCATTGGGAATCGCCCTGGACGGTAGTATTAACAGCAATGGCTCTTCGGCGGGTAATGGTATCGTCAACTGGTCAGTAGGTGTTACTCCGTACTCCCGGTATTATCGCATGTTGAACGAATCGCTGGGGGTGTTCCTTCAAGGCTCGCTGGCGATTCAGTACAGTTCGAGTTCGCTTTCTCAGCAACGCGTCTGGACAGGTGGCCTGGGTGTCAGCCCTGGCGTTCATTACTTTTTGGGCAAGCGTTGGGCAATCGAAGGAACGGCGGGGCAAGTTGGGTTTTCGTACTTCCAGTCACAGATTCAAACAACTGATTTCACCAACCAGCCAATTACATTTCAACGGGTGTTTCGATTCTCAAATGAATTGGGGTTAGAGGGGCTTAGCGTCGGCTTGAAGTACTTCGTGCGGTAGTCATCTCACCCGCCCCAATTCGCCTTGAACAGCTTGATTGCAATCGCGAGCAGAATTACGCCGAAGATTTTGCGGAGAATTTCGGCTCCGGCGTTGCCGAGTTTGGCTTCGATCCAGCTCGATGCCCGCAGGACGGCGTAGATGAAAACCAGGTTGAGCAGGATACCCGCCAGAATGTTCGGGCGGGCGAATTCGGCTTTTAGCGAGAGAATGGTCGTCATGGTACCCGCCCCGGCCAGAATCGGGAAGGCTAGTGGCACGATGGCGACCGTCCGGTTTTTGCCCTTGCCTTCGGTCAGCGTAGCCGATTTGAAAATGTCACGCCCGAGCGTCATTTCGAGGCCGATGAGAAAAATGATGAGCGCCCCGGCCACGGCAAATGAGCTGACGTCGACGCCGAACAGCTTCAGAATTCCCTCACCGATGAACAGAAAACCGATCATGATGCCACCCGAAACGAGCGTGGCCGACTCGGCGTGGATGGCACCCGTGCGGCGGCGGAGGTCGATGATGACCGGAATGGCCCCGAGGACGTCAATCACCGAAAACAGGATGAGCGAAACGGAGAGGACTTCCTTGAAGCTGAACATGGGCGGGGCAGGAGCGGGAAAGGTTAGACGCGTAGGACGGCTTTCAATGCCTCGATTTCGTCGTCGTCAATCGCCGGAAAGTTAGCGATGCGGAAGGTCGTGTCCTTCCACGGCCCGTACCCGTTGCCAACGGTAATGCCTGCTGCCTGGCAACGCGTTTTTAACGCCGCGAGGCGCTCGGGGGTACCCTGCACGGCGATGACGGTGTCGGAGCGTACCGTGGGGTTCACAACGAGGGGTACCCAGTCAGTTTCGGTTTCCAGAAACTGGTACCAGTCGAGCGACCGCTGGCGCGTCCGGGCGGCTACTTCGGTGATGAGTGGTACCCCTTCGAGTACCCGGCTCAGGAGGTAGATGCCGAGGACGTTGGGCGTGTAGGGCGTTTGGAATTTTTGAAAGTTTTCGTTGAGAAACAGCAGGCTGTTGTAATGATCGCGCTCGCTGAGCTGGCGGGCGCGATCGAGGGCGCGGGGCGAGCAGACGAGCACGGCCAGCCCGGCGGGTAGTCCGAAGCATTTCTGCACGGAGGCGTACCAGATGTCGCCCGTGGCCCAGTCGAGTTCGATGCCCGCCATCGAGGAAGTAGCGTCGAGCGCGACGAGCGAAACCGCAGACGTGTAGTCCGCAGACGCGTAGGCCGTTGACAGGGTTTCCGGTGGGAGTTGGGTACCGTTGGAGGTTTCGTTCTGGGTCAGGCAGAGCAGTTCGGGTACCCCAGCGGCCAGGGTGGGGACCTCGTTGAAATGGAAGGCGGTACCCGTACTGCCGGGCCGCAGGCGGCGGGTGTAGTCAAACCACTTTTGCCCGAAGGCTCCGTTGTGCAGGTGGGTACTGCCCGAAGCGGTCAGCGACTGGGCGATGATCTCCCAGCACTCCGTCGCGGAGGAAGTGAAGTAAATTTGGTACTCAGCAGGAATGCCGAGCTTTTCGCGCAGCAGTCCGAAGGTCCGTTCCACGAGGGCCATCGCCGCCGGGCTGCGGTGATTGACGCTGAGGACGCCCGAGGCGTAGGCGTCCTGGAGGTACTGCGCCACTGCGGGATAAACTTTGGAGGGACCGGGGTAGAAGGAAATCATACCTGTAGGACGGATTGCCTAATCCGTCGATTCGGAAAGTTTGAGCAAGACGGATTAGGCAATCCGTCCTACAGCAAGGCCCGAATGGCCAGTTCGTACCCTCTCAGTCCCAGGCCCACGATGACGCCCGCCGCCTTCGCGCTGATGAAGCTGTGGTGGCGGTAGGCTTCCCGCTGGTGCACGTTGGAAATGTGCACCTCCACGACCGGCGCAGAAATCGCGCCAACGGCATCGGACAAGGCGACGGATGTGTGCGTATAGGCTCCGGCGTTCAAAACGATGCCATCTGCCGAAAATCCCACCTCGTGCAGCTTGTCGAGCAGAGTACCTTCGTGGTTGGACTGAAAGTAGTGCAGATCGACATCGGGAAACTGACTTTGGAGGGTTACGAAGTAGTCTTCAAAAATCGTGGCACCGTAAATCTCCGGTTCGCGCCGACCCAGCAGGTTCAGGTTAGGTCCGTTCAGGATAAGTATTTGTTTTTTAGCCATAAACTCCGATGTTTGAGCAGTTCCATACCCCACCCCATCTGAAAATCATGTTCTGGCAAAGCTATTTGAAAAACTTTAAAAGCTATTTGGTACTCGAACGCTCCCTGGCGGGCAATTCCGTCGATGCCTACCTGCACGACGTCACCAAATTCAGCCAGTTTCTCGAACTCCGCGGCGATCTTGTCCCCCCCGACCAAGTTACCGACACCCACCTGCTCAATTTTCTGTACTACCTCGGCGAACTCGGCGTCGCCGCGGCGTCGCAGGCCCGGATGCTGTCGGGGCTGAAGGCGTTTTTCAGGTACCTCCTGCTCGAAGACGTCATCCAGACCGACCCCTCGGCGCTCATCGAATCGCCCAAGCTGGGGCGGCGGCTGCCCGATACGCTCAACGTCCCGGAGATTGAACAACTCCTGGGTGCCATCGACCTCTCAACACCCGAAGGAACTCGCAACCGGGCCATTCTCGAAGTACTCTACAGCTCGGGATTGCGGGTTACGGAGTTAGTTGAGTTGAAACTGACCGAATTGTACTTCGATGCCGGCTACCTGCGCATCAGGGGCAAGGGCGAAAAAATGCGGCTCGTGCCCATCGGCCGCGACGCCATCAAGTATACCCAGATTTACGTCGACTCGGTGCGGAAGGAGGTACCCGTTCAGGAGGAATTTGCGAATTACGTGTTCCTCAACCGCCGTGGTCGGAAGCTCACGCGCGTCATGATTTTTCTCATTATCAAGGAGTTGGCGGCGAGGGCGGGCATTCAGAAAAGCATCAGTCCGCACACGTTTCGGCATTCGTTCGCCACGCACCTCATCGAAGGCGGGGCCGACCTCCGAGCCGTGCAGGAAATGCTCGGCCACGAGTCCATCACGACCACCGAAATCTACACCCACCTCGACAAAGACTACCTCCGGCAGACGATGGTCGAGTTTCACCCGAGAAGCTGAGAAGGCGATGTTTGATGTTCGTTGCTCGATGTTCGCGCTATGTGCATGACCGAACAACGAACATCGAGCAACGAACAACGTCACCCTCAATCTTCGGGATACGGAATGAAAACAAACTTGGTGAAGTCGCCGTCGACGACGAACAGGCAGGCGTACTCGTCGGCGTTGCGGTAGCTTTCCTGGAACAACTCCACTGCGTTTTCGCCCACGATGCCGCGCTGGATGAACTCATCGAGAAACGAGGCGTAGTAATTCCACGCGTTGTCCTGCTCAAATTTGCCCAGCAGCAGGGTACCCAGGGGCAGTTCCTGGCGCGATACGGCGAAAACGGGGTACTCCGAGAAGCCGCGCTTGCGAATCTGGTACGCGGCTTCCTTGATCAGGTCGGCCACGAGCGCGAAATCGGTCGAAATCTGGCCCAGGTACTTGCCGTCGAGTTCGGGCGAGTTGGGCGCGTTGGAAAGAGCTTCGGGTTCGTCGATCATTCTGGATTGCGGATTTCGGAAGGCGAACTGCGGATTGGGCGTGCCTGCTGGGCTGATAACTTTTCTTTTGCGGTACGGCCTGAAGCCGTGAAAATGGCGGTTAGTTCGCCGGCTTCCTGGATTAATGAGTTCAATTGAATAAGTGGAACCAGATTGGATTCCGTCAAAAGTTCAAGCCAGAATAGCGTTTCGTCCGCTTCTTCCTCAGCGGTTGTGCTTTTGGATACGAAATCAGCCAATGATTTTGCTCGGCAGGCCGACCGGTAATTGGCCGCCACCGAAGTGCCTGAACGTAAAACCTGTCGACCCATCACATCCGCCGCACGAGGCTCAGGAAGCTTTTCGGTCAATCGGATGATGCGTAAAGCGAACAACTTCGTCGGCTGCTTCAATTCAACATCAGTCATGGCAGGTCAAGAGAGATTTAATCCGCAATTCGAATTCCGCAGTTCGCAATCCTCAAAGCCTCGCTGCCAGCAATAAACTCAGGTCCTTAAATCGCAGGTTGAATTGCTTGGCCAGGGCGGCGTTGGTCAGGCTGCCTTTGTGGCAGTAAACGCCCTTCATAAACCAGCGGTTGGTAAACATCATTTCCTCAATGCCGCCGAGGGTGCCCGTCTGGAGCAGGAACGGCGCGAAAACGTTGCTCAGGGCCGTGCTGGCCGTGTGCGCCACCCGGCTGGCGATGTTGGGCACGCCGTAGTGAATGACGCCGTGCCGCCGGAAAATCGGATTCTTGTGCGTCGTCATTTCTGACGTTTCAAAGTTTCCGCCCTGGTCGATCGAGACGTCGATGATGACCGAATTGGGTCGCATCCGCGAAACCATCTCGTCCGTCACGACCATCGGACTGCGCCCACCCTCGTCGGCGCGCATGGCCCCGATCACCACGTCGGCCACGCGAATGGCGTCGGTCAGCGTGTCGGAGTCGATGATGGACGTGTAAATCTGGTGCCCGAGCGCGTACTTGATGCGCTGGAGTTTGTAGATTTCCTTGTCGAAAATCTTGATTTCGGCTCCGAGTCCGAGCGCCGTCCGGGCGGCATACTCGGCCACGGTACCCGCCCCGAGTACCACGACGCGCGTCGGCGGTACCCCGGTGATGCCGCCCAGGATGATGCCCCGGCCGTTGTTGACGCTGCTGAGGTACTCCGCCGCGATGAGCATCACGGTACTGCCCGCGATTTCGCTCATGGCCCGAATGATGGGCATTCCACCCGACTTGTCTTCGATCAACTCAAAGGCCAGACCGGTAACCTGGGCTTGGTTGAGCGCCGAAAAATACTTCTGGTCGAGTTTCGGAATGGTAAGTGCCGAGATGAGCGTCGAACCGCGTTTGAGCAGTTCAAATTCTTTCTCGACGGGCGGCTCGATTTTGAGTACCACGTCGGCGGCAAACGCTTCCTGGGCCGAAGCCACCACCTGCGCCCCGGCCTCGCTGTACTCGTGGTCGCCAAATTTCGAACCTTCGCCCGCGCCGGTTTCTACGATGACCCGGTGGCCGTTCCGAATCAGCAGCGAAACGGCGTCGGGCGTGAGCGCGATGCGGTTGTCCTGCAACGAAATCTCCCGTGGCAACCCGATTTGCAGGCTGTGCCGGTTGGTTCGGACGGCCTGCAACTGTTCCTGCGGGTACAGGGCAGTTTGCTGAGCGAGGGCTTCAAAACCGGTTTGTTGCGGTTGCGGCGTAGGCATGCGGGAGCAAGTTAGGAGTGCGGGGTGACGAGCTGGGGCGCCTGGGCCCAAATCGGGCGGTGGCCGTTGGCGTCGACTTCGATGAAAATCGTTAGGGCGTCGGAGGGGAGTAGGGAAGGAATTTGTGACGGCCATTCAACCAGGCAGCGACGGCCCGAGTCGAAGTATTCCTCGATGCCGAAGTCGAGCGCTTCGGTTTCGGTTTTGAGGCGGTAGAGGTCGAAGTGGTACAGTACCTCGCCCGCCGCCGTTTCGTATTCGTTCACGAGCGAAAACGTCGGGCTCTGCACCGGCCCCACCACGTCCCAGTGGCGGCAGAGCGCCTGAATCAGCGTGGTTTTGCCCGCACCCATCGACCCCTCCAACAACCAGACGGGTACCGCCGCCCCGAAGTCGGCCAGTTTCCGGGCCAGGGCGTCGAGGTCAGCTAAATCGGTGGAAACGAGGCGGAGTTCGGACATGGTCGGCACGAAAAACGCCGCGAAGGTACAAAAAAATAGGCCTGCTCAGGCAGGCAGTACCTGCTTCAACTGCTCGACGATTTCCGCGACCGCCGGGCAAACGCGCGTGTTTTCCAACGTCAGGTCCAGAATCTGGTGCATCCGCTTGCGATTCGTGTGCGGGTACTCGCGGCAGGCACGGGGCCGCACGGCGTAAATCGCGCAGTGGTGGTCGGTACCCAGAAACGCGCAGGGCGACTCGTTGAGCACGTAATCGCCCTCGGCGTCGCGGTAAAGGTACCGAGCGATGAAATCGGCGGGTCGCAGCCGCAGGTGTTTGGCGATACGCTCGATGTCGGCGTCAATGAAAATCGGGCTGGTCGTCCGGCAGCAGTTGGCGCACTGAAGGCAGTCGGTTTGGGCGAATACGTCGTCGTGCAGCGCCTCGAAGGTTTCGTCGAGGCGTTTGGGCGGCCGGGCTTTCAGGCGAGCGAGGTACTTCTTCGTTTCGGCGTACGGGGCGGGTTTCATTTGGAGGCGAAGATACGGCTGCGTAGGTTGCGGGCCTGACGTTTTGCCCATGAATCCCATCTCCACTGCACTGCTCGGCTTCGGTGACTCGATGCGCTACCTCCACGCGCCCTTCCTGCTCGCTCACGGCGGCTTCGCCCTCACCGACGTTCTGGAACGCTCGACCAACCGCGCGGCCAGCGTGTTCCCCGGCATCCGCACCCACCGCACGCTCGACGCGCTACTGGCTGATTCCGGGGTAGAACTCGTCGTCGTCGGTACCCCCAACGACACCCACGTGCCCTACGTCCGGCAGGCGCTCGAAGCGGGCAAGCACGTCGTCGTGGAGAAACCGTTTGCGCCGACCGCTGCCGAAGCCGAGGAACTCATCGCCTTGGCGAAGTCCAAAAATCGCGTCCTGACCGTCTACCAGAATCGCCGCTGGGACAGTGATTTCCAGACCGTGCGGCGGGTACTCGATTCGGGCGAACTGGGCGACCTGCTGCACTACGAAGCGCATTTCGACCGCTACAAACCCGTCCTGAATCCGAAACGCTGGAAGGAAACGCCCGCGCCGGGCAGCGGGATTTTGTACGACCTGGGTTCGCATATCCTTGACCAGGCTCTCGTGCTGTTCGGAATGCCCGAAACGATTTACGCCGAAGTCGGTACCCAACGCGCCGGTTCCGACATCGACGACAGCTTCTACCTCCGCCTCGGCTACGACAAACTTACGGTGGTGCTCCGGGCGAGCCTGCTCGTGCGCGAACTCGGCCCGCGTTACGTGCTGCACGGCACGCGGGGTACCTTCCGCAAACCGGGCATCGACATCCAGGAAGATCAGCTCAAGGCCGGAATGACGCCACTCGCCCCCGGCTTTGGCCGCGAACCCGACGCGTTGCGGGGCGAACTCGTCGCCGAAGTCGGCGGACAAACTTTCCGAGGAATCGTCGAATCGGTACCGGGCAACTGGTTGCCGTTTTACGAGAGTGTCTACGCCGCCATCCGCGAAGGCGGGTCCATCGCCGTGAAGCCGGAGGAGGTACTCGGGCAGTTGCGGCTGATTGAGTTGGCCTTTGAAAGCGCCCGGACGGGCCAAAAACTCCCGGTGCCGTCGTGACGAACGCGTTTTTCGGCGAGCTTCCCGGCGTCCCGGAAGGGACCGAATTCCGAAACCGCTGGGACCTCAGCGCCAGCGGCGTGCACCGGCCGCGCCGGGCGGGCGTGTGCTGTTCGGTGCGCGAAGGGGCCGAGTCGATCGTGCTGGCTGGGCAGTACGAAGACGATGACGACCACGGCGACTGGTTCTGGTACGCCGGTCAGGGCGGGCGCAATGCGAAAACCGGACGGCAGAAAACCGATCAGTGGCTGCTCGGCGGCAATCAAGCGCTGGTGGTCAGTCACGAGCGCGGGGTACCCATCCGCGTCATCCGCCGCACCCCGGCGGGTACCTACCGCTACGACGGCCTGTACCGCATCGAAACCTACGAGCAGGTACCCGGCCGGTCGGGGTTTGCGGTGTGGCGGTACTTGTTCCGGAAAATAGAAGTCGCGTGGCCCGGCTAACCGGGCCACGGGTTGGAAAAAGTTAGGGGAAATTCAGCACCATTTGCCTCCACACGCAGTTACGTCGGCAGTACGATTCACCCCAGCCATGACGACTCAGCTTTCCGAAGCCATTCGCACCGATCTCGACCTGCTGACCGACTACTGGCACAAAGCCCGCCTCGGCGGGTACCCAGCGGCGCTCTGGCGATTGCCGAAGCAGACTGACAAACACTTGCTGATTGACGGGTCGGAGCAGGACCGCCGGTTAAAAATAGACCTGGAAGAACTGCCGATGGGCTTTGCCCTCAGTCCGTTCCTGAATTCCGACGGTACCCAAACCCGGTTCCTCCGCGCCGACGTGTACCTGCGGTTGACGGGTGCCGATGCGGTTCCCCAGGAGCTTCGCACGGCGGTGGGCGACCGGCTCGTGCAACTCGATTTTGAATCGGAAACGCCCCGTCGGGCTACCGCACCCGTTCCGCCCGCTTCGGCCATCGAGGCACCCGAATTTGAGCAGGCGGTCGCGCAGGCGCTGGCGGAAATTGAAGCCGGGACCTTTCAGAAAGTCGTGCTGTCGCGGACGAAAACCGCCGAACTGCCCGCCGATTTCGAGGTACTGACGGCCTTCAACCGCCTCTGCGACGCGTACCCGAATGCCTTCGTTTCGCTCGTCTCCCTACCCGACGAGGGCTGCTACTGGCTCGGGGCCACGCCCGAAACCCTGGTGAGCGTCGATGCCGACGGGCAGTTTCGTACCGTTTCGCTGGCCGGTACCCAACCGGCTACGGCTCCCGATGGCTCGGCGATTCGGCCCGGTGGGGCGCGGTGGTCGCAGAAGGAAATCGAGGAACAGGCGCTCGTGAGCCGGTACATCATCGAGTGCTTCAAGAAAATCCGCCTGCGCGAGTACGTCGAAAACGGTCCGAAGACCGTTCAGGCGGGGAATCTGCTCCACCTCCGCACGGATTTTTGCGTGGATACCCAGGCTGTACACTTTCCCCAACTGGGTACCGTCATGCTCGAACTCCTCCACCCGACGTCCGCCGTCTGCGGCCTGCCGCAAGCCCCGGCACTGGCCTTCATCCAGCGACACGAAGGCTACGACCGCAGGTACTACAGCGGCTTTCTCGGGCCGGTCAACGTGGGCGGCGAAAGCCACCTCTTCGTCAACCTCCGCACGATGAAACTCGAAGGCACCCGCGCCACGCTCTACGCCGGGGCAGGCATCACCGAAGACTCCGACCCCCACGCCGAATGGCTGGAGACGGAGTTGAAGTGTCAAACGCTGCTGGGGGTGGTGTGAATAGGGCTGTGATTTTAAGCGTAGATACGGCAATCCATCCGTTTCGGGTACTATTGCTGAATATGATGAGCGGATAAACGGTCGGTTGCCGTGCCTTCAATGAGAGGGAATTCTAATGAGCTTATTGCGTAAACCCACTCGGAACTGGCTATGTTTACGTAGTAGCGTTACGTACTATGGGCAGATTGACGCAATTGGGTATTGCGCAAACACGAATGTTAGGCGAAATTCGAAAATTGACGATAATGAAATTTTTTAGTGACGGACATGCTAACTGGCATAGATACTATACAGTTGAAAATTTGTCGTTTACATGTGGCTTTTGTGGCGACAAGGTTGCATCCGATAGAGGGTTCAAGATTGGCAATCATAACGACGGTTCGGGTAGCCAAATAGGTGGTATTTACATCTGCCCAAATTGCAAAGGTCCAAATTTTATCAGTCCACAACGAGAATGGTTCCCCGGACAAACTTTCGGAAGAACTGTAAAAAACGCCCCTGTTGAGTTAAACCAACTTTATGAAGAAGCGAGAAAGTGTATCAAGGAAAAATGTTACACCGCATCAGTTCTCATAAGCCGTAAACTTTTGATGAATATTGCGGTTTCCCAAGGAGCAACCCCAAACCTAAAATTTATTGAATACGTCAACTACCTTTCGGACAAGAATTTCATACCTCCAAATGGTAAAAAATGGGTTGACCACATTCGCAAGAAGGGGAACGAAGCCACTCACGAAATCGCAATGATGAATGAAGATGATGCGAAAGACCTAATTATCTTTGTTGAAATGATGCTGATGTTTTTATTTGAGTTTCCTTCAATGGTAGCGGACTAAACTTCGCCTAACAGCGGTTTTGCGTCAGCGGGGTGCGTCGAACAAAAACTTCAGCTTTTGGTTCATCGCTCATCTTCGGTCCGGGCTGACGGAAGACATATAGGCTTTTGAAAAAGTTCTGTACTTTGGTTCAACTATCGGCTGTAGTTTCAGGCTGGACGTTTTTCAAATGCCCCGCCGAACGCAAAGCCGATGGCCGTTGTACGCAAGAGGACCACAGACAGCCAACAAACAGAAAGTGAGGAAAAGCATATTGTTAATACTTATCGCAACGGCTGGACTTATTTCCTGTGGACAAAACAGTAAATCAACGACAGACACCATAGATACAGAAACTATAAATTCGTTAAGAAATTATGAGTATGCTGACCCTGCCGGTAACCGCCTGATAATTTATAACAGCAGTCCAAAAGGTGGAATAAAATATACCGATCCTAATGGCAAAGAATATAGTTATGTTAGTTTTTGGACTCAAATAATTAATAAGACAGTAGACCCGATTGAATTTAAAATTGATTTTCCTTTAGATTCATTTGAGTTTCCATCTTCATCGGGTAGGTATTTGAAGTTACATATTCCTGCAGATACGATGACCAGCAGTGACGTATCCTTGCCTGATTTTGGTTTGGACGTAAAATCGTTTTTAGATTGTCATCGTTTAGAAGCTTCGTCGTTGAAAAGAATAATTAACCCGAAAGATTCAACTGCTTTTCATGTTGTCATAATTTCTAAATGGAATCCTATGGTAGGTGGAAGCGGCGCAATACGAACGGGACTTAGCTTAAAAGGACAAAATCTCATTTATAAAATTTCAGCATATAAAATGACGTCTAACCTACCGCTGATAGACAAGAAGGAAATAAGTTGCGGGAGCATTAATTTAAAAAGTTTGACGTTACAAAAATAAACAGAAAGCCTGCGTACAACAGGGGGTTTTGTGCAAGTGGGGCACGACGTGGTAACATCAGCTATGTGCAAATATCGGCTTCAGTTCCAGCGTGATGAACAACATTCGGCAACCGAACAAACAATGAACATTAATTTATAAATTGGGCAGTGGTTATGGGCAGACGGGATTCTATTTTCCCACCTGCACAAAGCCCTGTTCGTTAGGGGCAATAGAACCAAACCCGACAAAACGCTAATGACTAATTACTTCAACAATAAAAAACGAGCCTTACAAATTGCAGTCATTTACGTTGGCTTTGCGACTTTAACCGTTTGTTCTGTTTATCCGGCTGACCTATTTTATGGTGAATGGTGTTTATTCGGTCTTATGATTACATTTCCGGTTTCAATAATAAGTTTTGGCTATAGATATGCTGACGTAGAGTCTCTTTATCCAGTATTCATTATTCAATTTGTAATGCTAGTTCTGACTTTTTTAGTGTTGAGCACATTTATTAAAGACAAAAATCCGTGAATGAATAAATCTACAGTCCCCATCTGGCGCGAGTCTGCGACTCGTGCCTTTTTCATTTTCAAGTCAGTCAACCGCAAAAGCACGAATCACAGACCCGCGCCAGACCGGGGAGATAAGTCTACCTTCACCGTAACTTCCGAAAATCCCGCAACTCCTTCGGTCCCGCATCCGTGTGAATGACGAGGCTTGATGGCCCGCCGCTCTGCTGGCTGGCATTGACGCCCCTCAGGCGGTACCCGGTCGTGTCGTAAACGTCGGTGTCGTTCAGAATCAGTTGGTTGTGCGCTGAGTCGTAGCGATACGAGACGTTGTTCTGCGAACCTGAAAACCCCGAACGTCCCGCCCCGGTCGTACCGATCGAGGTCTGGCCCTGGGCTTGCCGGGATTCGCCGGGCGAGGTACCCCCGATTTGGGGCTGCTCGGGCGCAGACGACGCGCCAACCAACGGAATCAATGCTTCAAACAGCGCCGCCACGCGGGCTTTCAGCGCGTGGTCGTTCATCGCGCCAATCATCAGCATGCCGCTTTGCCATTGTCCGAAACCGCCGAGCGCGGGGTGGTTAAACTGCGCCTGACGGCCTTCGGTACGCTGGAGTTGCCGCAGCAACTCGTCGAGGGTACCGACGTCGAGGCCGTAGCGTTGGGCGAGGGAAGTGAGGAAGTCGTTCATGGGAGGGGAGTTTTCGGTCAAAATTTCCTGAATCGCAGGCAAGCCTGCCAGAACCGCCGAAAAAATCGAGCCAGCCGCCACGGGTACGCTTCTGGAACGGACCACGTTTTCTAAACATCGAAAAACATGGATGCGTATTCCTCGCTCATTATCAACGCGGTGGAGGTCGCCAAGAGAGCGGTCGTAAAAATCGATCGGTTTAAGCGCACCACCGACCACCGACTGCGGCCCGAGGGCAGCGGTTCGGGCTTTTTCTTTTCGTCCGACGGGTACCTGTTCACCAACTCGCACGTCGTGCACGGGGCCGACGAACTGAAAGTCAGTACCTACGACGGCTCGCAGGTACCAGCGCAGCTCATCGGCGAAGATCCCGACAATGACCTCGCCATCCTGAAGGTACCCTCGTACGCCGAGTTCGTGCCCGCCCAGCTTGGTGATACGAGCGAGCTGAAAATCGGGCAACTCGTCATCGCCATCGGCAACCCGCTCGGTTTCCAGCATACCGTCACGGCGGGCGTCATTTCGGCGCTCGGGCGCACGCTGCGGGCGCAGTCGGGGCGGTTGATGGACCACATCATCCAGACCGACGCGGCGCTGAACCCCGGCAATTCGGGCGGCCCGCTCATCGACGCCGACGGGCGCGTGATCGGGGTCAACACGGCGACAATTTCGGGCGCGCAGGGGCTGTGTTTCGCCATCAGCATCAACACGGCCAAAACGATTGCCTCGCAGTTGATTCAGTTCGGAAAAGTCCGCCGGGCGTTCCTGGGCTTGCAATTGCAGCAGATCGAACTAGTACCCAAACTCCGGCAGACGGCGGACGTGCGTAATCAATCCGCGCTGTTCATCACGGACGTCGAGGCCAACAGCCCCGCCGGGCAGGCCGGATTCGCTTCGGGCGATATTCTGCACGCGTTTGCGGGTACGCTCGTCCAGACGTCGGACGAACTGTTTAACCTGCTCACGCCCGAAACCATCGGTACCGTGCAGGATGTGGGCATTCTGCGGAACAATGCGAAGCGGACGCTGCGGGTGAAGCCAGAGGAGAGACGTTAGATTATAGATAAAAGACAAATGCATCGTCCACTGTCTAACATCTCTTATCTAAAATCTAACAGCTAACGTCTTTTCTTCATCAAACTCGTCGTCGGCTCGGTGCGTAGCGTATCCACCGGCAGCGCAATCGGCTGCGGGGGTACCGGGGGCGTCGGGGGTACCGACTTCGGTTTCGCCCGGAACAAGTGATTGAAACTCCGCGTGTAGAGCACGCTGCCGCCGAAATTGGCCACGCTCTGGTTGTTGAGCGAGGTCTGAAACGGATTCTGCACGAAGCGGTTGAAGCCCTTCAGACGCCAGCGGCCCTCGGGCGTCACGAGCCACTCGATGGTCCAGTCGCCGATGAGGTTGGCATTGGTACTCGCCGTGACCGACGAAAAGCCGCCGTCGCGCGAAATGCGGAAGCGGTTGTTGAGGTTGTAGGAGACCGTTGCCCGGACGCGGTCTTCAAAACTCTGGTTTGTCACGCCCGTCGCCACGTTCACGTTCACGTTGAAGTTGGGAATGATCTGCGAAAGAATCTGACTGGCCAAACCGGTACCCACTTCGGCAAGATTGTTGCTCAATCCCGAACCCAGGTTGTTGAATCCCTGCGAGTTGAGGGGCTGCAACGTGTTCAGCGCGATGAGACTCCCGACTTGGTTGCTCAACTCCTGCGGGTCGGTCTGGAGACGGGCTTCGAGCGCCGGAATGGCCTGCTGAAACTGAATCGTCGCGGGGTAATTGCTGAATTCGAGTTTGTAGCTGATGTCGGGATTCATCAGCTTGTTTTTCAATCCGATGATCACACTCACGGGGTACCCCCGCAGGAATTCGGGCTTGATGCGGTCGTCCTGACTCAGGTTCAGCACCGGGGCCAGCGAGACGTCGCGGGTGTAAGCCGCCGTCACGTCGAGCAGGGCTTCGTAGGGCGAACCCGTCCAGGTAATGGTACTCCCCGTGCGGATGTCGAACTGCTTGCTGACGAGCGTCGTGTACTTGAACGCGTACGCGCCCTGCTCGATGCGGTAGGTACCCGTCATCGTGAAATCGCCGCGGGTGTCGATGTCGAGGCCGATGTTGCCGCGCCCGCGTCCCGAGATTTTCTCGTCGGTCTGCCGGTCGAGTACCAGTTCGCAGAGCGCGTCGGGCGTGAGGTTGAGGTCAAAGTTGAGCCGCAGCCCACTGGCGAGGTCGTCGGCGCGCGTCCGCCGGGTCGTGTCGCGCGGGGCCGTCGGGCTGATGAACGTCACGTAGTCAGCGGTCGTCACGTCGGCGGCGTTGTCGAGCGGAATCGTAATTTTGGTACCCGGATTGCTCGTGGCCTGGGCCGTGATGTCGAGGTTGCTGAGCGAACCGATCGAGTTGATTTCCAGCTTGCCCGTGACGTAGGCCGTTCCGTAGAAATCCTGGTTTTCGCGGGCGGTCGTATTCAGCACCTTGAAATTGCGCAGGTTGCCCACTATCCCGAGCGCGTACGACCCCGAGCCGTCGGGGAAGAAACTCACCCGGACGGTACTGCCCCGGTTGCCGTCTTCGTCGACCACGTTGAAACGCCCCGTGATGGCGTCGGGCTGGAAGGTGATTTTGTCCTCAAAACTCATCCCCACGTTCAGGTAGTCGAACCGCAGTTTACCCCGCCGCACGGCCACTTCGCCGAGCAGCACGGGAGCCGTGGGCGTCCCGCGCACGGTCACGGTGCCGCTGGCGGTCCCACCGAGGTCCGAGAAAATGCCTTCGACGAATGGACTGGCAATCTGCAAATCGGTCCGGTTGAGCTGGGCGCGGAGGTTGAGCGAATTTTCTTTTTTCTGCGGTTCGTAGGTACCCGCCAGGTCGAGGATGCGGTTGTTCATCCGGTCGACGAACGCCGTCACGTTCACGCGCTGGTTGGCGCGGTCCCAGCTCGTTTGCCCTTCGATGTTGCCGATGAGGATGTTGCGGTACACGAACTCGCCGACGTTGAGGGTACCCTCCAGGTTGGTTTTGCCGAATACGTCCCGCGCCGTGACCGAGGCGTTGAGCGTTCCCTTCACGTCGGTGTTGAGCAGGGGCACGAGCGTTTCGAGGTTGAAATCCTGCGCCGTGAGCAGGGCCGTTTTCGAGGAATCGGGCGAAAGGGTACCGTTCAGCGCCAGCGCCTGCTCGGTGTTGCGGAAAACGACGTTCTGCAACTGCACGTCGCGCCCGACGAAGCGAATCAGGTTGCCGGGGTCGAGCTGCCAGGTACCGTCGAGGATGCGGAAGCGCGAGTTGTTGCGAAACCGCAGTTCGGTGCCGGTACCCGTGAACCGCACGTCGCCGTTGAGCCGGGCGCGGTTGGGGCTGTCCACCTGCCGCAGGCTGCTCGTAAACGCGATGCGGTCGCGCTCCCAGGAGGCTTCCACTTCGAGCGCCTCGGTGGGTACCAGCCGGTTGATCTGCTGCCGCGACGAGTTGATGATGGCCGAGGCGAGTACCTCGGGGCTGTTGGCAAACTTCGAGGTGTTGATGTCGACGTCGACGCCGTAGGCCCGGTATGATCCCGAACCAATCGTGTCGGCCTGCACTTCCATCGACAGGACCGCCGTGTTGCCCACGCGGAATTCGCCCGCCAGCCGGGTATCGCGCGAGAGGTACCCGTCGGGGTAGAAAAAGGCCAGAATCGGGTTGGCGTTTTTGAGCAGCACCGCGTACCGCAGTCCGTACAGCCGCAGCGGAAGCTGGGCTTTGCGGAGGTAGTACGTCTCGCGGTTGAGCGTGTTTTCGAGAAAATAATCCCGGTACTCCCGAATCAGTTGCGGCAGGTCTTCGGCCACTTGCGTCAGTCGGTACTGCCCGTCGATCTGCGCGTCGAGGACGTCGGAAATGACCTGAATGCTGCGCCGCTCGACGGGCTTCGGGGCGAAGACGTACAGCGTGTCGAGCACGAGGTTGCGGTCGTCGCGGGTCAGGTAAAAATTGCGGAGCCGCGCCGCGCCGTACATCGAGTCGGGATCGAAACCCGTAAAGGCCACGTTGACCCCCGTCTGGAGCCGAAGGTCTTCCTTCGCGAACCCCAGCGCCTGGAGCCGCGCCCGCCGGATTTCGCCGCCCACGCCGAGGAAGTCGCGCCCGTCGCGCAGGTCGAGGCTACCGGCCAGGTCCAGAATCAGGTTGGAATCGCGCAGGGCCACTTGTCCTTCAAACAGCCCGCGCTCGAAGCGACCGTTGACGTCGGCATTTTTGTATTCGTAACCCCGGATGCCGAGGCGCGGAATGCGCCCGTCGAAGCTGAAAACGGCGTCATCCACCGCAAAGCCGCTCCCGGTAATTTTTCCATCGAGCGTGATGCGCTGCACGGTTTTGGGCTGGTCGAGGAGGGTACCCAGTTCAAATTCCTCGACGCGAAGGGTACCGTCGTAGGTCGAGCGCGCCGACTGCTCGAAGAGCCGCATCGTCACGTTCGGCTCCAGCCGTCCGAGGGCGGTCAGGAAGGTACCCTTCGTCTGGAAGCGGTCCGTTCGCCCGACGAATTGGGCGCTGAACCGGACGGTACCAAACTTTCGAATGGCGTCCACCGTCTGCGTTCCGGCGTACTGGGTCAGGTCGGGAACGTCGATGGTCGAGTTGACGACGGCGAGGTTCATGTCGGTCCGGTCGACGTCGGGCAAGCCCTTAAAGGCCAGCCGACCGAGTACCCGACTCCGCCGCCCGAAGCGGACGTCGGCGTTGCGGAGCGTGAAATTCCGAACCGTCCCGTCGAAAAAGCCGCCGACCGTCCAGCGGTCGCGGTACCGGTACAGATCGCGCGAAAACCGCGCGACGTCGTGCGGCTGGAGGACCGTACTGTCGAGCCGCGCGCGGATGCGGACGTTGGAATTGAAATTGGCCAGCCCGTTTTGCTTCGTGTAGGTCAACTCGACGTAGTCGCGCACCGTCGACCCATTCACGCGCAGGAGCAGATCGGCGAAGCGCATCCGGTCTTCGGCGTACAGAAACTTCGTGGTCAGCTCCCGCACGCGCAGGTCGGCAGTGCGGCTGACGGTCCGCAGCCCCCGCGCTTCGAGCGAAACCGTGTCGGAGTACAGGTAAAAATTGCTGACGTCGCCCTGAATCTGGTCGAGGCGGAAATGGTAGTAATCGAAGGTGCCCTTCCGGGCCACGCGCGGCTGGCGGATGTCGTCGTAGTGAAAGGTACTCGCCCGCACCTCCGCCTCGGCGATGGTGAAGGGCATTCCTTTCGCGTTCGGGTTCGGCGTTTTCGGGGCGGTCAGCGCATTGACGCGGTTGATGAAGTGGTCGATGTTGAGGTCGCCGTGCTGGTCCTTGATCAGCCGCACGTCGGCTCCCGTGAGTACCACGCGGTCGAGGTGCGCGACGGTGTCGAAATTCGCCAGTGCCACGAAGGGCAGTTGCACCATGTAGCCGAGTACCCGGACGGGCAGTTTGGTGGGTTTGAGGAGTTGAAAATCAACGTCGATGCGCCGGGCGTCGATCATCGGGGCACCGAGCGAGTCTTTCAGCGAAACGCGTTCGAGCGTAATCTGATCGAACCAGCGGTAGTCGACCCGCCCGATCTGCACAGGGTACTTCAACGCTTCCGAAACCCGCCGGGCCACTTCGTGCACGATGCGCGTCTGGACCGAGGGCATCCGCAGCGCTACGATGACCGCGCCCGTCACGACCAGCACCAGCACCAGCAGAACCAGTACCGTGCGAAGCAACGTGCGGAACAAGAGGGCGAGGAATCGGCGCATGCAGGAAAAACTCCGTCGATTTCGTAACGCTGAGGTGTTAATTTTGTTGAATCGATTTACCCCCTGCCCCCTGAAGGGGGTACTTCTGAAAACTCGTTCTAACGTTGTCAAACTCCTCCACCATCCTCGCCATCGAATCGTCCTGCGACGAAAGCTCGGCGGCGGTCATCCGCGACGGAACGCTGCGGTCGAACGTCGTCGCGACGCAACTCGTTCACCAGCGCTACGGCGGCGTGGTACCCGAACTGGCCTCGCGGGCGCACCAGCAGCACATCGTGCCGGTGGTGCAGGAGGCCCTCGACCGCGCGAAAGTAACCAAAAACGAGCTGACGGCCATTGCCTTCACCCGCGGACCGGGGCTGCTGGGGTCACTGCTGGTGGGTACCTCGTTTGCCAAATCGCTGGCGCTGGGGCTCGGCCTCCCGCTCATCGACGTCCACCATATGCAGGCGCACGTGCTGGCGCATTTCATCGAAGAACCCCGCCCCGCGTTTCCATTTCTGTGCCTGACCGTCAGCGGCGGGCATACGCAGATCGTGCTCGTGCGCGATTACCTCGACCTCGAAGTCATCGGCGAAACCCAGGACGACGCCGTGGGCGAAGCCTTCGATAAAACGGCCAAACTCCTGAACCTGCCGTACCCCGGCGGCCCGCTCATCGACCGCTATGCGAAGGAGGGCAACCCCGACCGATTCGCGTTCCCACTGGTTGAAATGCCGGGACTGAATTATTCGTTTTCGGGCATCAAAACGGCCATTCTGTATTTTCTGCGCGATCACACGGCGCAAAATCCGGCCTTCGTTGAGGAGAATGTAGCCGACATCTGTGCCTCCGTTCAGGCTACGCTGATTAAAATTCTGCTGCAAAAACTGAAGAAAGCCGCCCGCGAGACGGGAATTCGTGAAATCGCCATTGCCGGGGGCGTATCGGCGAACTCGGGGCTGCGGATGACGCTGCAAAGCCTGGGGGAAGAACAAGGCTGGAACGTCTACATTCCCCGCTTCGAGTATTGCACCGACAACGCCGGAATGATTGCGATGGCCGCGCATTTCAAAGCCGAACGCGGCGAGTACTGCCCGCAGACGGTCAGCCCGCTGCCGCGGATGAGTTGGTAGGTGTTTTTTAACCGCAGAGGTGCCAGAGGTTCACGCAGAGAACGCAGAGACTCCGCGACCTCTGCGGTTAACTTTCGTAGATTTGACCAAAAACCAAGTTGCCATGTCGCCCGAGGTTGCCGAAAAAGTGTCCGTCGATGAGTACCTCGAACTGCTCCAGACGTCCGACATCCGCTACGAGTACGTAGACGGTACGCTCATTCCCATGCCAGGAGAATCACGCAAAGCCAACGCACTGGCGCTCAACCTCGTTGAAGCGCTACGTAAACCCTTGCGCGCCAAAGGGTTTGATACTTTCGCCCACGACGTTCGCACCAACGTTTTGAAAGGCCGTATCTACCGCTTCCCCGACGTCGTCGTGACGCCTGCCGACGACAACGCCGAAACACACGCCGTCAACCAGCCCGTGTTGCTGGCCGAGGTGCTGTCGGAAGGTACCCAGGACGTGGATCGCGGCGCGAAACTGCGCGAGTACTGCGCCTTGCCCAGTTTGCAGTACTACCTGCTCATTGCCCAGCACGAAGTTTCGGTCGAATGTTACCGCCGCAACGGCGAGGTGTGGGAGTACCTGTTTTTCCTGACTAAAACCGACGTACTTGATTTACCCTTTTTCGGCGTATCCCTGTCGTTGACTGACCTCTACGAAGGAATTTTCTAATTCACTAACCGCTTCCTTTCATGCGATTCCGTACCTTCCTCAGTACCGCCTTCACGCTCCTGACGCTCGCTGCTTCGGCCCAGAAATCCTCCCTGCTGTGGGAAGTTTCGGGAAAAGGGCTTTCCAAACCTTCCTACGTCTTCGGCACCTTCCACCTGGTCTGCCCGAAGGATTTCAAGCTCAGCGATTCGCTGAAGGGTACCCTCGCCGCCACCGAGCAGACGTACCTCGAAATTGACATGGACGACCCGGCGCTGTTCACATCGATGCAGAAACTGATGCTGCTCGACAGCGGCAAAACCATTCAGACCTTACTCCCGGCGGACGATTACCAGTACCTCGCCGGTTTTTTCAAGGACAGCCTGAAGATGAACCTGACGCAGATGCAGTCGATGAAACCTTTCATCCTGACCTCGATGCTGTACCCGAAAATGCTGGGCTGCCAGCCGACTTCGCCCGAGCTGATTTTCGTCAATGAATCGGCCAAGCGCAAGCACGAGGTACTTGGGCTGGAAACGGCCGAATCGCAGTTTGCCGTACTCGACAAAGCCGGGCAGGAAAAAGCCGCCGAGCAGTTGGTGAAGGCGGTTCGGGAGTACGATAAGTCGAAAGGGGAATTTCAAAAATTAGCGGCGCAGTACCGGACGCAGGATGTCGAAAAGCTGGCGGCTTCCATCGAAGAATCGCCCGAATACGGCGAACTGGCCGAGGACCTGCTCTGGAAGCGCAACGCCGCCTGGATTCCGGTCATGACGAAAGCCATGCAGGCGAAACCGACGTTTTTCGCCGTCGGGGCCGGACACCTCGGCGGGGCGAAGGGCGTACTGGCGCTGCTGAAAAAACAGGGCTACGCGGTGAAACCGGTCCCGGTGACGTTTTAAAATTCAAACGTGCGGCTGCGTCGCTGCGTAGCGAGGGATTTAAACCGCAGACGCGCAGTCCCCTCGCTACGCAGCGACGCAGCCGCACGTTTGGCGATGACACGCCGTAAAAGTTTACTCAAAAAACTCCGACCTTCGCCGCTTCATCCGTCCCGCATCCCGTGACCCACACGCTCTCCGAACTCTGGATTTACCCCGTCAAATCGCTGGGCGGTATTCCACTGACCGAAGCCCGCGTGACCGCCCGCGGCCTGGCGTACGACCGACGCTTTTTACTCATCGACGAAGCCGGACAATTCCTGACCCAGCGCCAAACGCCCGAATTGGCCTGGTTTCAGCCCGCGCTCGACGGCGAAACCCTCCGCATCGAAGACCGCCGGGGTACCCGTCCGGCGCTGACGGTACCTCTGGAGCCAGCGAATTCAACCGAACGAATCGACGCCACCGTCTGGGGCGACACGCTTCCGGCGCAACCCGTCGGGGCCGCCGCCGACGCCTGGTTCAGTGACGCGCTCGGGCAGTCGGTACGCTTCGTGTACCTGCCCGACGATTCACACCGGCCCGTGGACCCGCGGTACGCCCGCACCGAAACCGACGAAACCAGTTTCTCCGACGGATACCCGTTTCTGCTCATCAACCAGGCCTCGCTCGATGGCCTGAACGCGCGACTCGCCGAACCCGTCGAAATGCGGCGCTTCCGCCCGAACCTCGTCGTGACGGGTGGCGAAGCGCACGCGGAAGACGACTGGGCCGAATTCCGGCTGGGTGAAACAACTTTTTTCGGCGTCAAGCCCTGCGCCCGCTGCGTCATGATCACCATCCATCCCGACACCACCCAACGCGGCCCCGAGCCGCTGCGTACCCTGGCCGGGTACCGTCGGCAGGGCCAGAAGGTGTTGTTCGGCCAGAACCTGCTCGTCAACAATCCGGGTCAACTCCTCCGCGTCGGGCAGTCGGTTGAAATCGTGCGGCACTTCGTGCCCGCCGCGTCGGCATGAGGCGCTGGGGAGTTCTGTTGGGAGTGCTCTGGAGCGCGGCGACGCTGGCGCAACGGCCCGATTCGCTCGTGCGCGTGCAGCCGCTCGATGCCAGCGCCCAGGTGCTGCTCGATTCGCTCGAACGCGCCCGCAACCGCCCGACGTTTACGAACGTCGTCATCACCGGGTACCGGTACCACGACCGCGTTCGGCAACGGTACCTGAACTTCGGCCCCCTGCTCGACCATTTTTTTCAGTACAACACCGTCGAAGGCTGGGTACTCAGCCAGCACGTCGACTACAACCAAACGCTCGGGCAGGGCAAACGCTTCCTGAGTCTGAGCGGCGACGTGCGCTACGGGTTCGCCAGTCGAAATTTCTACGCGCAGGGGCAGGCGACGTACTGGTTCCGGCGCGTCGAGAATCAGTACCTGCGCGTGGAGGGCGGGCGTTTCGTGCGGCAGTTCAACCCCGACGAACCGATCACGTTCCTGCAAAACACGAGCGCCACGCTGTTTCGGGGGCGAAATTTTCTGAAACTGTACCAGAACGAGTACCTCGCCGCCCGCTTCCGGCAGCCGCTTGGCAAGTACCTGGCGCTCGAATTGGCAGGCGAAGCCGCCACCCGAACGCCCCTACGCAACGAGAGCGACTACAGCTTCCGGCGACGCGAGAAACGCCGGTTCACGTCGAACAACCCGCTCGTTCCCGACGGCAATTCAGCGGCCTTCCGGCGGCACGACGCGTTTCTGGGGGAAGCGCTGCTCGTCTGGCAACCCGAAAACCGGCCCACCCTGACGCTGGGGTACCGGCGCACACTCGGCGGCGACCGGGTCGATGCGGCATTTGAAAAAATCTGGCTGAACGTCCGTCAAACCGTGTACCGCGAACCGCTCGGTGAGTTGCGTTGGGAAGCCTCGGCGGGTACCTTTCTGTCGCGGCGACGCGTGTACTTTCCCGACTACTGGCATTTTTCGGGCAACGAACTACTATCCGTCCGCAACCGGCTGCCGCAGTTTTTCCTCTTGCCGTACTACACGCACAGCACCGACCGGCACTTCGCCCAACTCTTCGCCGAGCACCATTTCAACGGGTATTTTCTCAACCGCAGCGCGCTGTTCCGGGCCCTGAACTGGCAGGAAGTACTCGGCCTGCGGACACTCTACACGCCCGCAAAAGGGCTCTACGTCGAACTGAACGCGGGTCTGGAAAACGTCTTCAACGTCAGCCGCATCGACTTCATCACGGCCTTCGGCGATCCGTACGGTTCCAAATTCGCCGTGCGGTACGCGATTGGAATTCAATGACCAGTGACCAATGACCAATTTTTGACTACTGCATTTAATTAATTGGTCATTGGTCACTGTTACGGTCTCTGGCGTAACAGAAGCAATCCGACTTCCCCAAAATCGTAGTACGCCCGCACGGTACCCGGCGGGTACTTGCCCGGTACGTCACGAAAATTCGTCACGACGGCCCGGTACGGAAACCGCTCCGACGCGTGGGGCGTCGTGGCCAGCAGCGGATCGTAGCGAACGTAGCGCATCCGCAGCGAGTCGCCGAGGTGGATTCGGAGAATGGCCCAGAGCGGGTACTCGGTGGGGTCAAAACCCAGGTCAAGGCCCACGTCGCGGATGCCGTACCGCGCCAGCGTGTCGGCGATGGCGCGGTACGGTTCGGTCAGCGAGCGTTTGTTTTGCAGGTAGTTTTCTTCGCGCGACGTCGCCAGGACCGAGTACCGTTTCAGAAAACCAATCGAATCGAAAAAGGCCACGAGCCGTCGCCGGTCGGTGGCCGAAACGGAATCGCGGAGGCGGTAGGCGCGCTGGACCGTGTCGGGACGGTACCGATTTTCGATGAAACGGGCCTGAGCCGGGTACCGCGCCAGCAAGTCGCGAAATTTGGTTTCGGGAATCAGTACGTTCGGCGTGTTGAGTACCCGCCGCGCCCCATTTTCGACGACCACGAGTGGTTTGGCTTTGTTGAAAAATACCCAGGGTACCGCGCTCAACAGCATCCCGACGAGGAGTACCCGCCGCGCGCGTTCGCTCCAAAATTTTCCGAGCACGACCCCGACCGGTACGCAGGCCGCCAGCGTGAGCGGCAGCAGCAGCCGGGCGTGCCAGGGCTGGTACCGCAGCAGCGCCGAAAACAAGACAAAGCCCGCCATGATGCACCCAAAAAACACCGGCAGGGTACCCGGAAATACACGTCGACGCGTGAGCAGGTACCCACCCGCGACGACGAAGAGCAGGAGGTGCGGGAGATTCCCGGCGGTGTCTTCGGTGTAGCCGAACTCGGTGCGGTAGACCGTGTCGAGGTAGTTCCGCCCCGGCGCATCGACGGGCAGGCTGACCACCGAATGCAGGGCGTTCACGATGCCGTCGATGGCCCGGTTCCAGGTACCCAACGGGGTTCCCCAGGGGTTGAAAAAATTCCGAACGGTGTTGGAGTACACGGTTGCCGCGTTGATCGGCTGGTTCGCCAGCGGAATGTCGAGCGCCGAGCCGGGCTGCGGTCCGATGACATTGCCGAACGTTTGCTGATTCCGGGACCAGTGCGGCCCGAGCGCCAGCGTGAGCAGGAGCAGGGCGGTACCGGCCAGCTTTGCGGCGGCGCGCGTTCCGTTTTTCCGGAACACCCTCCAGCCGAACCAGAGGGCAAACGGCAGCGCGAAGATTAAGACGGTGTACTTCGTGAGAGCACCGAGGGCGAGAGCCAGGAGGACGAAGAAGTACCCCCTGCCCGCTGAAGGGGGTTCAAAAGCGACTTTTCTACGAACGGGAGAACCCCCTTCAGCGGGCAGGGGGTGAATCACTCGCCATCCTTCCACCAAAAAACTCAGCAGGAAAAAACCCGCCAGCAAATCATTTTGGGTCGATGTGCTTTGAAAAACACCCATCGGAATCGTCAGCGCCAGCACCGCGCCGAGTACCTGCACCCGCACTCCGCCGCCGAACTGCCGGATCAGCAGCGTGACGGCGACCAGCGACCCGAGCAGTGCGACGTACTGCACGGACCCATCGAACCAGTCGCCGCCGCTGAGCAGGTGGAGGTGCAGCATCAGAAACTCGGAAAGCGGCGTCTGCGAAAGCTGGTGGGCGTAAACGGTCGGGTAGTGCGCGACATCGGCGTGCTGGAGCCAGTGGGCCACGCGGGCCAGGTGGTAGGCCATCGCGTCGTGGTTGTTGGGCGGTACCCAGCCGGCCAGCACCAGCAGCGGCAAGAGGAACAGCAGACCGACGGCGAGCAAAGCGTACCGTTCGAAGCGGGGTAGGGCGGGAAGGTACCCAGGTCCGCTCCGCCGGAGCGTACCGCGTTGCTGCCAGGCCAGTCCCCCGGTACCCAGCGCCACGACCAGCCAGGCGGCGCGGGTCGGGAGTGGGGTCAGGGCTCCGAAAAAAGAAAGGAGTTCGGTCAGGCCGTAGGCGACTGCCGCCGTCAACACCAGGGCTTGCCCGAAACCGATTCGAAGCCGCGCGGAATTCGTACCCGAAATCTGCGCGAATCGGCTGGCCCAGAGCGCCAGTACCGTTAGCAGGAGCAACACGACCGCCATGAACCGTCAGCGAAACAGGCCGTAGCGCAGGATGCAGTAAATCGCCCGGAAGCCGTCTTTGTAGTTGATTTTCTTGCCCTCGGCGTATGTGCGGCCGTAGTACGATACGCCCACTTCGTAAATCCGAATGCCGGGTACCCGCGCGATTTTCGCCGTGATTTCAGGCTCGAAGCCAAAGCGTTTTTCTTCGAGTTTGATGCCCTGCACGAGGCTCGTTTTGAAGAGCTTGTAGCAGGTTTCCATGTCGGTCAGGTTCAGGTCGTTGAACAGGTTCGACAGGAACGTGAGGAACTTGTTGCCGATCGTGTGCCAGAAAAACAGAATCCGGTGGGGCCGTCCGCCCATGAACCGGGAGCCGTAGACGACGTCGGCAAAGCCATCGAGGACGGGCTTCAGCAGAATGTTGAATTCCTGCGGGTCGTACTCAAGGTCGGCGTCCTGCACGATGAGGTAGTCGCCCGTGGCGTGCTGGATGCCCGTGTGAATGGCTCCGCCCTTGCCCTGGTTGATTTCGTGCTTGCGGTAAACGATGGGGGCCGCCGGATTTTGCCCGCAAAATTCGAGGATCCGGGCCTCGGTCGTATCTTTGGAGCAGTCGTTGACGACGATAATTTCCTTCTCAAAACCGCCGATTAACTCGACGCTCAGCAGTTTTTTTAGAATGGTCTGGACGGTTTTTTCTTCGTTGTAGGCCGGAACGATGACGGTCAGTTTCATGCAGGGCGGGTCGGAAAGCAGGCGGGGTTGAAGGAGAAGGCGGTAGCAATCAAGCCTCGAAATTACAAAAGGTTTTCGGACGACGCGGTCGCAGGCCCGTGGGTCCCTTCAAAAAATGGTACTACGCCAATTGGGGTGGTTGAAGAAAATCAGTTGGCGGGGCGGGCATTACCTCAGCCTCGACGTGGTCCTGGGAACCGTCCTCAGCTACGCCGCCGCCAGTCGCTTGCCCGATGGAACGACGCCGTTTTCAGGACTGACGGCCCTAGTACTGGGTTTGACCGTCTGGACCATCTACACGCTTGATCGCCTGCTCGACATCCGCAAACCCTCGGCGCTCGTCACGGCCCGGCACGATTTTCACCGCCAGCACGAACGCTGGCTCTGGTGGGCCGTCGGCGGAACGGGCCTGTTAGCAGGGGTGCTTTCCTTTTGGCTCCCGGCGGCGATCTGGCGCTGGGGCCTGGGGCTGGGCCTCTTCACGGCGGGGTACCTGTGGGTGGTGAGTCGGTTGTCGGGGCGAAACGTGGGGCAGGTTTTGAAGGAACCCCTCACGGCCCTGATCTACACGGCGGGCATTTGGGGGGCGGCGCTGGCCCCGCACCCGGTCGTGACCTGGCCCGACGTCGTGCTTACCCTGCTCTACGGGGTACTCGTGTTCCAGAGTCTGCTGATTTACTCCTGGTTTGAAGCCCACGAATCGACCGAAACCGTCACGCTCGTGACCTGGCTCGAACCCGAACCCGCCGCCGCGCTGGCCGAAGGGCTGGCCGTGGGCATCGGCGCGGTGGTGGTCGTCGTCAGTCTGATTGGCGTCGAGCACTACCAGCAGCGCTTCCTGTTCGTCGAACTCGGCATGACCGCCGTGCACGGACTGCTGGTGCGGTACCGCGCTTTTTTTGGGGAAAACGCCCGGTACCGAATCGTGGGCGAAGTGGTGTTCTGGCTGCCGGGGTTGCTGTTGTGAGGCGGTTGCAAACTTTGAACAAGGAATGTCGAACTCCGAAGTTTAGTACTTCGTAATTCAACATTCTCTTGTTCAAGATTCTATATTCAATTTTCTGTTCGCCCCCGTCGCCCCACCTCCTTCGGCTTCGTTGGTCGTTTCTCAATAAACTGGCCCGTAATGGCCATGCGCACCGTGTCGATGCGGGCGTCCTGCATGGTGAGGACGGTGAAGGTGAACGGCGGAATTTCGACGACTTCGTTGACGGTCGGTACGTCCTGGTTGACGTACAGGATGAGCCCGCCGAGCGTGTCGTAATCACCTTCGGGCAGGTCCCAACCGTATTTTTCGTTGAGGTAACTGACTTCGTGCCGAGCTGAGAGCAGGTACGTCCGGTCGTCGAGTTGCTTCTCGACCCAATCCTCGTGCGCGTCGTACTCGTCCTGGATTTCGCCGAAAATTTTCTCGATCAAATCTTCCAGACTCACCAACCCGGAAGTACCCCCGAACTCGTCGACGACGAGCGCGACGCTCTTGCGCTCCTGCGTGAAGCGCACCAGAAGGTCCTGGGCGGGCATGGCTTCGGGTACGATGAGAATCGGGCTGAGAATGGATTTGATTTCCTTCGGTTTTTTGAACAACGCCAGCTGGTGGCAGTACCCGACGACGTCCTCGATGGTTTCACGGTAGACGAGTACCTTGGAGTGGCCGCTTTCGACGAACGTTTTCCGCAATTCCTCCATGCTGTCGTTGAGGTCGACGGCCACGATGTCGGTGCGGGGAATCATGCAGTCGCGCACGCGGACCTGCCGGAATTCAAGGGCGTTGTTGAAAATTTTCGTATCGACCTCGTCGACTTCTTCCTTCCGGCCTTCGGGCGCGTTGATGTTGCCGAGGTACTGGGTCAGGTCGGTCATGCCGAAAATCTGCCGCGATTCGACGTACTCAAACCGCAGCACGTTGACGATGAACCAGCGGGTGAGCGAGACGATCGTCGTCACAATCGGGTACATCGCCCAGTAAATCAGCCAGATCGGGATGGCCAGTACCTCCAGAAACCCGTCGGGATTGAGCAGAAACAAGCTTTTCGGCGTGAACTCGGCCGTCGCCAGGATGATGATCGTCGCCACGAGTGCCGGAATGAGTACCAGCGTCACCTCATTGCGGAGTACCTCCGGCAGGTACGGCGCGATGACACCGTGGAGGTACCCCTGCATGAAAATGCCGTAGACGACGAGCGCGAACGTATTGCCAATGAGCATCGTCCCGATGAAGCGGGAGGGTTGCTTGAAAAATCCGGCGATGATCTGCCCCGTCACGACGCCCTGCTTGGCCTGCAACTCGAAGTAAAGTCGGTTGGCCGAGACGAACGCCATCTCGACGCCCGAGAAAAACGCCGATGCCAGTACCGCGCCGAGGATGATGAGAAAGTTTTGGGAATCCATGCGTCAAATCGGCCGTCATCGGTTGCCAGTCGGCAGAAAAGACAAAAGCCGGGGTTACCGGCTTGAAGTTAGCGTTTTTCGGGGGAGAAGGGCATACCCCTCACTTTTTCCGAGCTTTCGGAGCTGGTCGCTTTACGGGAGAAGGCGGCGTGGCTTTCGCGTTTTTATCGGCTTCTTCCCGGCGCAGCCGGACGTTTTTCGAGTACTGAAACCAGAACAGGCAACCCACGCTGAACATGACCCAGAAGTAGGTTTCTTTCAGCGGAATGTTCTTGAATACCTCGCCCACCCAGATCAGGAAAAACCCCACGGCGGCGGAGAGGAGGATGGATTCTTTGAGGGACATGGGTACGAGTTTAGGGTTCAGCGTTTAGGGTTCAGCGTTTAGGGTTTAGAGTTTAGAGTTGTTACACTCACTCTAAACCCTAAACGCTGAACCCTAAACGCGCAGCTTGATTTCGCGAAACCGCCGGACGGTCGCCATCCCGAAGCCGATGGTCAGCACGAAGGTACCGATCCAGAGTACGTTGATGAGGGGTTTTTCGACGGCCTTCATCACGATGTAGTCGCGTTGGGTGGTGTTGAAGGCGAACCCGAATCGGCCCGTCTGCGGGTCGATTTCGGTGAACTGTGCCCGAATGCCCAACTCGTCGTTCACCACCGCCGGGCGACCCACCATCCGGTCTTTGATGACGTAGGTTGGGCGGAGTTCGACCGACGCGCCGCCTTTGTCGAGTACCCGAATCACGGCCTGGACGGCGGCATCGCCTTCGCCGAGCGTCACCCCGTCGACGGCATTGATCCGTTCGATGTGATCAAGAATGGCCACCTGGTCGTTCAGGAAAAACGTGTCTTTCAGGGCGAGGCTGGCGTTTTCGGTCTTACTCCAGTCGCGTTCCTGATTGGGCATCGGGGCGTCGGTGATATGCGTGTACACGTCGCGGCCCCACTCTTTGCGAATCGACGGCGAGGCGGCGTTGCCCATGCGCGGGTTCACCTGCACGCGCGGGTAGAGCGAAAAGACCCGCCCGCTGGGCTCGCGGTACTCGACTTCGTAGTACGTGTTTTCGGGATAGATTTCGAGCGTATCGCCCTTGCGGTAGTAGGTTTTGCCGTTCTGAACGAGGTCTTCCTTCGCCACGGCGCGGAAATCGCCTTCGATGTACTCGACGAGCTTTTTCGGCAGGTACCCCGGCACGTCGCGGGCCTCGAAGCGCTGACCCCTGTACGTCACGCGGAATTTGTCGAGTTGCTGGGGCTGGTTGATCCAGAGCAACTGATTTTCCACGTTTTCCTTCGTGTCGATGTCGGGACTGTTGAACAGAATCAGGCCCGAGAGGTTGCGGGTGACGGTGTTCGAGTACCCCGACGAAAACAAAATGCCGATGAGCATCAGCGCCACGCCGATGTGCGCCACCGAGCCACCCGTGAGCTTGGCCTTGCTCCGCAACACGCTCCCGATTACGCTACCGTTGGTGATGACGGCAAACAACGCCGCCACGAGCAGCACGATGTACTGCCAGTCGCGTACCGCGCCGAGCGAGATGATGACCGCGGCCACGACGAACGTGAGCATGAGCGCCGTCGAGAAGACTTCCCAGGGGCCGAGATTGAGTGAAAAACCGCGGGTGGCGATTTCCCCCGAGCCGCTCAACCGCTTCGAAGCTGCGCGCTCCGGGGTCCGCCCACTCGAAGGGTTTCGCTCTTCTCCTGAATCCTGACTCCTGACTCCTGACTTCTTGATTTTCCCCCACCAGAAATACTGCCCGATGCCGGTCAGGACGAGGACGCCGACGAAAAACCAAAGTTGAAACTTCGTGTAGTGCCCGATCTGGTCGGCGGGTAGGGCCAGCGTCGACTTCACGTTGAAGGCGCTCAGCAGCGCGTTGTACGCCGGAATCGACGTCGTAGCGATGACCTGAAACGCTGCCAGGCACAAGACCGTTGCGCCGCAGAACAGCCAGAATTCGCGGCTGTAAGTCGAAACTTCCTTTTCGTCGGTCGGAATCTGCTTCCAGTTTTTGACCAGCAACCCCACTGACAGCAACGTGAAAAAACCGAGGTACACGAGCAACTGCCCCGACAGCCCGAGGTCGGTAAACGAATGGACGGAGGCGTTGCCGAGTACCCCGCTGCGCGTCAGGAAGGTCGAGTACAGCATCAGCACGAACATCGCGATGATGAGGACGGTGGACGTCCGCAGGGCGGTTTTATTCGAATTGTAGATGATCATCGTGTGCAGCGCCGCCACGAGGACCAGCCAGGGTACGTAAATCGCATTTTCGACCGGGTCCCAGTTCCAGTACCCGCCGAAGTTGAGCGTTTCGTAGGCCCAGTACGCGCCCATCAGAATCCCAACGCCGAGCAGCAGCGTGGCCAGGAGCGTCCAGGGCAGGGCGGCGCGAATCCATTCCTTAAACTGACTCTTCCAAAGTCCGGCGAGGCAGAAGGCGAAGGGGACCAGCGTCAGTGCGAAACCGAGGAAGAGCGTTGGCGGGTGAATCACCATCCAGTAGTTCTGGAGCAGCGGGTTCAGGCCATTGCCGTCTTCGGGAATGAAGTTGGGCTGAAGCTTCCAGACGGCCCATTCGGGGTGCGCCTCCTGGAGGGTCAGGAAGGGCGTCGAGCCAATTTTGAAATCCAGGCCGGGGATGACGACGCCGAGAATCATCGAGCACAAAAACGCCTGCACCGCCGCGAAAATCGCCAGCGTGGGCGCTTCCCAATCGAAGCGCTGGGTACCCTTAACGGAAGTTAGAGTACCCTTCCGATAGAGCGCGATCAGCACGACGCCGATGACCGCGTGCCAGAAAATCCAGAGCAGAAAACTACCTTCCTGGTCCTGCCAGAACGAGGAAATGACGTATTGCACGGGCAGGGCTTTCGACGAATTGTCCCAGGCGTAGTGGTACTCGAAGTAGTGGTTGTAGATGATCGTGTACAAACTCCCGACGACCGTCAGGACCGCCGCCGCGTGGACGAAAAACGCTCCGCGCGCCAGCTTGCGCCAGTCGGCGGCGTCGGGTTGGGTACCGAGTTGGGCCGTTCGGAAGTACGCAAACGCCGTCACCGCCGCCGAGATGAAGGAGACGATGATGGCAAGGTGCCCGAGTTGACCGATGAAGGGGTGGTGCATGAATTTCGATGTTCGTTGCTCGATGTTCGCGCTATGTTCGGTCACGAACATCGAGCAACGAACATCGAACATCGTTCTTACAAACTGGCCGTTTTCGGCGCTTCGCCTTCGTTGTACTTCGAAGGGCATTTCAGAAGGATTTTATCGCACTGGAATACGTCGCCCTTCATCGAACCGATGATGACGACTTTCTCCGATTTGTCCATGTCCTGCGGCTTAGGGGCGCGGTACACGACCTGCTGCTCGCGGCCTTTTTCGTCGACGAGCGTGAAGGCCAGGTAGTTGGCGTCGAGAGCCGGGTTGTACTGCATCCCGACGATCTGTTTCGTGGTCGGGTCTTTTTTCAATTCGCCCACGACGTGTACCTGATCATCGTCACCATTTTTGGCCATCGTTTCGGCGGCGGTGAAATCGACGTAGGTACTGGCGTCGCCGGCGGTACTCATCAGAATGAAAATCGCGACGGCGATGACGCCGATGCCGAGGAGATGAATCTTTTTCATGGTTTGCGAGCAGAGGTTTCGCGTTCGAGTTTCGAGACTTTCCGGTCGAGACTAAAGAGGTAGGCCAGCAGTCCAACCAGCACAATCGCGATGACGGCCACGACGACGTAAATTTTACCATCGGCGCGGAAACCATCGGCCATCTCAACGTCTGATTGGGCAAAAAGGTTGGTTGAAACGGCCAAAAAAAGCAGCAGCGTGCAAAAAGCTTTCATCGAAAATTAAGCATTTAGAATTCGTTCGCCCGATTGTTCGGTTTCGAGGTACCGCTCCACCCGCCGCACCCGAATCCGCAGCGAGGCAATCCAGAGGCCGAGCAGGATGAAGCCGATGCAGGCCGGGTAAAACACCATCCGCATCTCGCTGTTCATGTCGTACTGGGCAAAGGCCGGGTTGCCGCCCACGCCGGGGTGGAGCGAGTCGGTCAGGCGGGGCAGCACGAAGGTCAGCGGGATGAAGCAGGCGAAGGCAAACAGGTTGTAGACCGCCGAAATGCGCGCCCGCTGCTGCTCGTCGCGGAAGCTGCCGCGGAGTACCCAGTAGGCGAGGTAAATCAGCATCGCCGCCGCCGAGGAGAGGATGCGCGGGTCGCGGGGGAGCGGGTCGCCCCAGGTGAAATTTCCCCAGAGCGCGCCGGTGGCGTACCCGAGGAGGCCGAAAACCAGCCCGACGTTCGCCAGTTCGTTCGACCGGACGTCGCGGTCCAAGTCGTTCGTGCGGAGGTACCCGAACGCGTGCCAGGCCGAAGTCGCCATGAGCGCAATCATGCCAAACCAGAGCGGGACGTGGAAGAACACGTTTCGAATGGTTTCATTCAAAATCGGTTGCCGGGGTACCGGCATCAGCAGCCCACCGACGTACACGTACAGCAGCAAGACCGCGCAGAGGTATTTCCACCAGTTTTTCATTCGATGTTCGATGTTCGATGTTCGATGTTCGCGCTATGTTCATGACCGAACATCGAGCAACGCACATCGAACATCGACGTTCAACTTCGCCACAAGTACGGAAACAAGATCACCGACAGCGCCCAGACGATGGCGTTCAGGGCCAGGAGCGTCAGGAGTTCGTTGGTACTTTCGCCCCGGTCGAGGCCGTCGAGGGCGTTTTTCGACAATTTCAGCAGCATCAGCAGCATCGGCAGGATGATGGGAAAACTGAGTACCGCCATCAGCGTCGGGGCGTTTTCGGCCTTGCTGGCGATACCCGCCACCATCGTGAGGGTACCCGAAAAACCCAGCGCGCCGAGGGTGATGCTGAGCAGGTACATCGGCACGTCGTCGACGGGATTGCCCATCACGAGGGCGTAAAACCCGAACCCCGTCAGCGACAGCCCCAGCAGCAGCGCCGCGTTGTAGACGAGCTTCGCCAGGATGATCCCCGCCGGATTCGCCAGCGTGTAGTAGTACAGCAATCGCCCGGCGCGTTCCTGCGTGAAACTCTTCGCGACGGCGTTGACCGCCGTGAAGAGCAGAATGATCCAGAACAGCGTGTTCCAGGTAATCGGCTCCAGCCGCCCGCCCCGCAGCCGGAAACTCAGGTAACACACGAACACCGTACTAACCACGTACAGCAACATGCCGTTGAGGGCGTAGCGCTGCCGCCATTCGAGGCGGATTTCCTTGGCAATCAGGGCACGGAGTTCGGACATCGGGACGCGTAAAATCCAGGCCGATTTTCGGCTCACAAAAATACGTCACAATCGGGCAGGTTGTGTTTTCACCGTTCGTTTTTGTACCCTGGCCCGAATCCGACCATTTTTTTGCGCGGGGAAACTCTATTTACTTTGTGCAAGTTTAAACTGAGTCTAAATAAGGGCTTGCCTGTCTACTCCTACATTGGTTTATCCCCTGCCCCCTGAAGGGGACGGTCCGCCGCTGCGGTTCCAATGCAGTTCCCGCGAGCCCAGAAGAACCCCTTCAGGGGGCAAATCCAAACGGTACCCGCAACACCAATTGCACTGTGAAAAATCTGGCCGACTTAGGAGTAGGGGAGCGGGGCCTCATCGAGGGGTTCCGCGACGCGGCGCTCTCGCTGAAGCTGCTCGAAATGGGTTGCCTACCCGGTACCGAGGTCGTGGTGACGGCCACGGCTCCGCTCGGCGATCCGATTTGCATCCGTGTGGCCGGGTACGCGCTGGCGCTGCGCCGCGAGGAGGCCGCCACCGTGCTGTTGAAACCGAGGGAATCCACGCGTTCCCAGGCCCGGACCGTCCTTCGACCCGTCGAGCATGAATGAAGTACCCACCATCGCCCTCGTGGGCAACCCCAACGCGGGCAAGTCGTCGCTGTTTAATCAACTGACGGGCCTGCGGCAAAAAACGGGCAACTTTCCCGGCGTGACCGTCGACCGCAAGACGGGTCGGAGCGTACTCGACAAGCGCACCGAGGTCCGCATCATCGACTTGCCCGGTACGTACAGCCTGTACCCGAAGTCGCTGGACGAACAGGTGGTACTCGACGTGCTCGCCAATTCGGAGCATCCCGACCACCCGGACGTCGTGGTCGTCGTCGTGGATGCGTCGAATCTCAAACGCAATCTGCTGCTCTACACGCAGGTGGCCGACCTCGGTTTTCACACGGTCGTTGCCCTGAACCTCGTCGACGTGGCCGAACGCCAGGGTCAGCACCTCGACGCTGACCGGCTATCGGAGCAGCTCGGGGTACCCATCGTGCTCGTCAATGGGCGCACGGGCGAGGGCGTCGACAACCTGAAATTTGCTCTTCGCGGCGAGCTGGGGAAGCACGTCGAACGACGAAAAACCTTCTTCAACGCCCGCGAACTGGCCCCCGACTTGGTCGGCGAAGTGCAGCGAAATTTCGCCCTGAAAAACGAGTACCAGGCGCTGCTGCTGGCCGGGCAGGGGGAGCGAATGCGCTCGCTCGACGCCGGGCAGCGGCGGCAATTAAACGACCTTGTTCGGACGAATGGCCTGAACCCAACTGACCTGCAATCGCGCGAAACGCTGCGCCGCTACGAAGCCATCGGGAAAATTGTCAGCGAAATCCAGCGCGGTACCCCCGACGAATCCAAACCCGGCGTCACGGCCCGCCTCGACCGCGTCGTGCTGCACCCGGTCGGGGGGTACCTGATTTTCTTCGGCATCCTGTTCCTGATTTTCCAGGCGCTTTTCTCGCTGGCCCAGTACCCGATGGACTGGATCGACGGCGGTACCGCCGCGCTGACCGAGTGGCTGAAATCGGTACTCCCCGAAAGTCAACTGACCAGCCTCCTTACCGATGGCCTGCTGGCGGGCATCGGCGGTGTGGTCGTGTTCATTCCGCAAATCGCGTTTCTGTTCGCCTTCATCGCGCTACTTGAAGAATCGGGGTACATGGCCCGCGTGATGGTACTGATGGATAAGACGTTGCGAAGATTCGGGCTGAACGGCCGGAGCGTCGTCCCACTCATCTCGGGCGTGGCCTGCGCGGTACCCGCCATCCTCTCAGCGCGCACGATTGGATCCTGGAAAGACCGGCTCATCACCATCCTCGTCACGCCGCTGATGAGCTGCTCGGCGCGGTTGCCGGTCTACACGATTCTCATCGCGCTCGTCGTGCCCGACCGCCCGGTACTCGGCATTTTCAATGTACAGGGCTTCGCGCTGCTCGGGATGTACCTGCTCGGGTTCGTCGCGGCCATCGGCTCGGCCTGGGTACTCAAGCTAATTTTGAAAACGCGCGAGCGGAGCTACTTCGTGATGGAACTGCCGACGTACCAATTGCCGCGCCTCGATCACGTCGGGCACAGCATCTGGAATTCGGTGAAGGCTTTCGTACTCGAAGCCGGGAAGGTCATCGTTGCCATTTCGATTGTGCTCTGGGTACTGGCCAGTTACGGACCGGGCGATAGCCTCGAACGCGCCGCGGCGCAAGTCCGTCAGGAAAATCCGGCTGCGACGGGTACCCAACTCGACAATGCCATCGCCGCGCGGCAGCTCGAAGCGTCGTACGCCGGCCGGTTCGGCAAGGCCATCGAACCGGTCATTGCGCCGCTCGGGTACGACTGGAAAATTGGGATTGCGCTCATCGCCTCGTTTGCGGCGCGGGAAGTGTTCGTAGGTACCATGTCCACGATTTACAGCTTAGGCCGCGACGATGACGCCGTCGATACCGTCCGCGAGCGAATGCGTACCGAAATCAACCCCGACACGGGCGGCCCGCGCTTCACGCCCGCGGTGGCGGCTTCGCTGCTGGTGTTTTACGCTTTCGCCATGCAGTGCATGAGTACCCTCGCCGCTACCTACCGCGAAACCCGCGGCTGGCGGTACCCGCTCCTGCAACTTTTCTACATGACGGGCCTGGCGTACCTGTCGGCGTGGGGAGTGTATCAGCTTTTAAAGTAGATTTTAGATGGTAGATAAAGACATTAGACGCTGGACAACTACTGCATTTGTCTAGCGTCTAATGTCTTTATCTACCATCTAAAATCTACTTCTCCACATACCCGTACGCCAGCACGGGGTAGCCGTCGAAGATCTGACGGGTGGCGACTTGCAGTTTCGTATCGTTGACTTCGGAGGAACGGGCCATCAGACCCGAGGCGTAGCCCATCCAGACGGCCCGGTTCAGGTTGCCGTCCACCATCTGCATCAGCAGGGTACCCGATTTGAGATCCGTGCGACGCAGCGCGAACACATTGCCGCGGTCGTTTTCGCCTACCTTGCGCCAGTCCTTCAACTTCATCTGGGTACCGTACAGGGAAAAAGCAATGTACAGATCCGGCTGCTGGTCGGTCCGGCGGTACCCGCGGGCCTGCATCTGCCGGTCGATCTCCACCCGAATGGCCCGTTGCTGCCCGGCCGAAAGCGTCGAGAAGTCGGCATTTTCCAGGATGGCATAGGTTTGATTGAGCGATTCGGTGAACAGGTGATCGCTGTTGGAATCAACCGCTAAGCGGCTTGTCGTGCAGGCTGCTCCCAGCCAGCCGATTGCCAGAACGTACAGGAGCTTTTTCATGGAGTTTGGACTATAAAGTTGAATAAAACAAACGTAACGAAAAGATTACGAAAAATTAACACAAACTTAACATTGAAACAATGGTGAGTTTTCTACACCGAGCGAACGGCACCTGTAAACCAGTCTGGATGGGTAAGGTGAGATCGGAAAGCGTGGGGTGCGGACGAACAAAAAAGGTGTGCCTGACGCTGCTGTGGGCCTTTTTAGTGGGCAGTACCGGCACAACGTTTGCCCAAAACGAAACCGACGAAGCCGCATACCTGGCCCCGACGAACAGCCTGTCGTTTCAAGCCGCCGACAGTAGCTTTCTCATCAAGCTCAGGTTTCGAATGCAAAACCGGATTTCGGTTTTATCAAATTCGGGTACCGACCTAGGCGTCAGCGCCGTCGACGCGCGCATTCGTCGTCTGCGGCTCCGACTCGATGGCTTCGTGCTTTCGCCAAAGTTTCGGTACTACATCCAGCTTTCGTTTTCCCGCGCCGACCTCGATCTCGAAACGGACGATACGCCACAGGTGGTGCGCGACGCGATTCTGTTTTACCACGTCAACCAAAATCTCTACTTCGGCTTCGGCCAAACCAAACTGCCCGGCAACCGGCAGCGGGTCACGTCGTCGGGCAGTCTACAGTTTGCTGAACGCTCCATCGCCAACGCCCGCTTCAACATCGACCGCGATTTTGGACTGAAGGGGTACTACACCTCGCCCGGCGAGCGGAACAATGTGGTGTTAAAAGCCGCCGTGACCACGGGCGATGGTCGGAATGCACTCACAGGTACCAACGGCCTGGCCTACACGGGTCGGGTGGAGTGGCTGCCGCTCGGACTTTTCCCGGATGAGTACGATTACGTGGAAGGCGATCCTGACCGCATCGCGGTACCCAAACTGGCGTTCGCCGGTACTTACTCCGCCAATTTCAAAGCCGTTCAGACGGGCGGACAGTTGGGCGAGGAACTCCAGACGTCGGTCGACATCCGCACGGCCTTCGCCGATCTGGTTTTCAAGTACCGCGGCTGGGCGCTGCTCACTGAATATTTCTGGCGCGACGCCAGTCGGCCGGGGCTCCTCGAAACCGGTACCGACGGACAGCCGCGGTACGTCTACACCGGCCGCGGCATGAACGTGCAGGCCAGCCGGATGCTCAATGCCCGCGACGAAATCGCGACGCGCTACGCCCGGACGACGCCCTTCGCAAGCCTCCGCTCGCTCGAACGCCAGCGCGAGGAACTGGTACTCGGCTGGACGCGGTACCTGCGGGGGCACCGCTTCAAGTGGCAGGTGAATCTGAGCTACCTCGTCGCCGACGGCGTGTACCGGCTGGCGCATCCCGGTAATCGCTGGAACGTGATTGGGCAGGTGGAGGTGGGGATTTGAAGAGCGCAACCCATCGAAAACGTCGCCTGCCCGACACCGCAGCCGGGCCGTTTTTCGTACGTTTGGAAAAACTCTTTTTCTCCCGCATGGAAACCTACTACAATCCCGAAGACCTCAAAAAATTTGGCAACATCGGCGAATGGCAGAAAAACCTGGCCGACAAATTTTTCAGCTACTACGCCGACGTGTTTGCTGAAGGTGAACTGACCGCCCGCGAAAAATCGTTAATCGCCTTAGCCGTGGCGCACACCGTGCAGTGCCCGTACTGCATCGACGCCTACTCGACGGATTCCTACGAAAAGGGCGCGACCGAGGGCATGATGATGGAAGCCATCCACGTGGCGGCCGCCATTCGGGGCGGTTCGAGCCTCGTCCACGGCGTGCAAATGATGAACAAAGTCAAAGAAATCGCGATGTAAACTTCGGATTGCGGAAGGCGAACTGCGAATTGATTTTAATCCGCAATTCGCCTTCCGCAATTTGCAATCCCATGAAATCCCTCCGCGCCAGCCAGCATCCGCTCGCCGATTCGCAGCAGCAACTCGATCTGCTCGACCGGCCGGGCGTTCCCGACTTCAAGCACAAACTGGAAGCCGTCGGGCTGTTTCCGCTCGTCCCGACGGGCGTCGACGTGTTCCAGGTCAACGTGGGCAAGGTGTGCAACCAGACCTGCGCGCACTGCCACGTCGACGCCGGACCGGACCGGAAGGAAATCATGACACACGAAACGATGCAGGCGTGCCTCGATGCGCTGGCGCGGACCGCCATTCCGACCGTCGACCTCACGGGTGGAGCGCCGGAGATGAACCCCTACTTCCGCTGGTTTGTCGAGGAGATTAAGAAACTGGGGCGGCACGTGATGGTGCGCTGCAACCTGACCATCGTCGTCGCCAATCCGAAGTACCGCGACCTACCCGAATTTTATGCCCGGCACGGCGTGGAAGTCGTGTCGTCGTTGCCGTTTTACGAAGCGGGCCGCACCGACCGACAGCGGGGCAGCGGCGTGTTTGCCGATTCCATCGAAGCGCTGCAATTACTCAATGCCGTCGGGTACGGGCAGGAGGAGAGCGGATTGATACTCAATTTGGTTTATAACCCCGCCGGGGCGTTCATGCCACCGCCGCAGGCGTCGCTGGAGCGCGAGTTCAGGGAATCGCTGTTGAAAAACCACGGCGTCGTGTTCAACAACCTGTTCGCCATCACGAACATGCCCATCAGCCGGTACCTCGACTACCTGCTCCGCAGCGGCAACTACGAGAAGTACATGGAGAAATTGGTGACGGCCTTCAACCCGGCCGCCGCCGCCAACGTGATGTGCCGCAACACGATTTCCATCGGCTGGGACGGGCGACTGTACGACTGCGATTTCAACCAGATGCTCGACCTGACCGTTGAGAAATCGGCTCCGCAACACGTTTCGGATTTTGACGTCACCCGACTCGCGGCCCGTCGCATCGTGCTCGGGCAGCACTGCTACGGCTGCACAGCGGGGGCGGGGAGTAGCTGCGGAGGCGAGGTGACTAATTCATAAATGGCTAATTGACAATGGAAAATGCCTGCGGGTTGAATTCTCCAGCATCGCTTGTTCATCATTCTCCTGGATGCCCACATGCCTAACCACCAGGCACTGCTTATTTTCATTAAAAATCCAGTTTTGGGTCGGGTAAAAACCCGTTTGGCGCGGCAGATCGGCGACGAGGCCGCGTTGGCCGTCTACCAGAAACTTCTGATTACGACGCACGAAGCGACCGCCAATCTGCCCGTTCGGAAATTCTTGTTTTACTCTGATGCCGTTGACCTTGACGACGAGTGGGAAGCGCACCGGTACCACAAACTCCGGCAGCAGGGTTTGGACCTCGGTCAGCGAATGCAGGCCGCTTTTGAGTTGATTTTTCGCGACGGTACGGTCGAGCGAGCGGTGATCATCGGGTCGGATTGCCCGGATTTGACGGGCGATTTGATTTTGAAGGCTTTCATCGCCCTCGAAACGCACGAATTCGTCATCGGCCCCGCCCGCGATGGCGGGTACTACCTCCTGGGGATGCGCCAGCCGACCCCGGCGCTGTTTGCCGGTAAACGCTGGAGCACCGACAGCGTGCTGGCCGAAACACTCGAAACCATTCGACAGCTGGGCGGGCGCGGGTACCTGCTGCCCGTGCTGAGCGACGTGGATGAGGTAGCCGACCTACCAGCCGAGTTCCTCGATCAAATCCCCGGCCGTCATCGCTGACTGGCTGCGGCGCTGGGCAGCACGGTCGCCCGCCAGCCCGTGCTGGTACACGCCGAAAATTGCCGCGTCGTGCGGGGCGATGCCCTGGGCGAGCAGCGCCGTGAGTATCCCCGTGAGCGCGTCGCCGGTACCGCCGGTAGCCATGCCGGGATTGCCGGTCGAGTTGAAATGCACCTCACCTTCCGGGGTACCCACGGCGGTGTGCTGGCCTTTGAGCACGACGTACACGCCGTGGCGTTGGCAGAAGTCGCGGAGCCGGTCGAGTTTTTCAAAATCGTCTTTCCAGGGTTGCGTCAATCGCTCGAATTCTTTCGGATGCGGGGTGAGAATGGCGTTTCCCGGTAGTTTTTCCAGCAACTCTTTTTGATCCGAAAGCAGGTTGAGCGCGTCGGCGTCGATGACGCAGGGTACCTCCTGCGCCGCATCGAGCAATTCGGCGAGAAGCCGGGCGGTTTCGGGTGCGCGGCCCCAGCCGGGACCCAAGCCGAGGGCGGAGTAAGATTTCAACTCGGGTACACGCGTCAGTTTTTCCTCGTCCGAATCCGTCAGGCACATGGCCTCGGGTACGCTTGTCTGCACGATGCCGTAGCCGCAGCGCGGTACCCTAACCGTTAGCAGGCCGACGCCCGAGCGTAGGCAGGCCCGTGCCGCGAGTACCGCCGCGCCGATTTTTCCGTAACTCCCTGCCAGCAGGAGGGCGTGGCCGAAGGTACCCTTGTGCGAAAACGCCTCGCGGTCGGGGAGTTGGGGTACTGTTTTTTCATCGGTGAAAAAATACGGACTGGGCGTCAATTCGGCGAACTGGGTACTCAGTCCGATGTCGACGACATGCCAGTGCCCGACGAACTCGGCGCGTTTGGGCTGAAGCAGCGCCAGCTTGGGTACCCCAAACGTAACCGTGTGCGTGGGGCGGACGATGGGGTCGTCGGGGCCGTTGGGGCGGTCGGCGAAGAGGCCCGAGGCGATGTCGACCGCCACGACCGGTGCGCCGCTGGCGTTGATGGCCCCGATGGCGTCGGACAGGAGGCCGCTGGCGGGGCGGTTGAGGCCCGAGCCGAGCAGGGCGTCGATGACGAGATCTTCCTTTGAAAGTTTAGACAGGATTTCAGGATTGACTCCATCCAGGTACTCGGCGGTACCCAGCGCCTCGTACCGCTGACGGTTCGTCTCAAAATCGGGCGAGGGCGTGCCCCCCTGGGGTACTACCCAGACTTCCATCGCCCAGCCTGCCCGGTGCAACTGCCGGGCGATGGCCAACCCGTCGCCGCCGTTGTTGCCCGTGCCGCAAAACACGTAGGTCAGGCCGTTGGGCTGCCGGACGTGTTCGAGCAACCAGTCGGTGAAGGCCGTCGCGGCGCGTTCCATCAGATCGATGGACGAAATCGGCTCGTGTGCGATCGTGTACGCGTCCCAGGCGCGGATTTGCTCGACGGTGAACAGTTTCATGGCTGGTGAAGGGGCTAAAACGTTTCGCGTCGCCGGGTCGCTGCGTAGCGTGGGGTTTAAACCCCACGCTACGCAG